>Ga0268246_10000074_pt1 | contig 107584 bp, 91 predicted proteins | sample AgamicOrSfe_FD_200242 | JGI IMG/M metagenome (GOLD analysis project Ga0268246, IMG submission 200242) | Agave microbial communities from Guanajuato, Mexico - Or.Sf.e (v2) (version 2) | ecosystem: Host-associated > Plants > Phyllosphere > Phylloplane/Leaf | place: Guanajuato, Mexico | collected... | reverse complement strand
CTCCTAGGGTATCTATAAATATATAAAAGACTCCTAAAACTCCTAGAGTACCCTAGTCCTAAGACTAATCCCTTACTCCTTAGACTTATTAGAGTCTTCCTTATCCTTATTAGACTCCTTAGAGCCCTCCTCCTGCTTATTAGAATCCTCTTTAGACTCCTTAGAGTTACTGTTAGAACCCTCCTAAGGAAACTTAACCTTTCCTATATCTAGAGCCTTAAAGGAATATATTAGGAGAGTAGGAAGCTCTAACTTAGCATTATGCATCTTCTTAAGGTACTTTCTAAGCTTTAGGACCTTATCTAAGAGAGCCTAAAGGTTAGGTTCATTAGAGGCTAAGTAGATAGTTAGAAACTTCTTAAATCTCTTATTAGCACTAGTGTTGCTTAGAGTCTTTAGAGGCTTACCTATAGACTTTAGAATCACCTTAAGCTTCTTCTTGTTGTTAGTAGAGACTCTAGCACCTCTAGACTTCTTAATATAGCCTACTAAGAGTTAGTATTGCTAGGAATTAAAGAATTCTGTTAGGAACCTACCTAAGACATTATACTAGGTATACTGATTTCCTAAGGTATAGTTAGTGTAGGCACCCTTTAGCATAATGTCTAGCTGACTAGGAGGTAATGGGCGGTTTAGAATGACGTAGGAGTTCTAGTGGCCACGTCCTGTAGAGTAGGGATCGTAAGTCTAAATAGGAGTCGTTCCTATAAGGACTAAAGCGTAGGGTATGTAAGTAGCCACTAGAGTCGTTAGGTAATTAGTGTTGGTCCTAGTGGTCTTTAGGAAAGCCTTAGAAGCGATAGTACCAGTAGTAGCAGTGTTAGGATCGATTCTATACTTAGGAATGTCCTAATAGATCAACTTAAGCTCTCTGGTGATTAGAGGCTAGATAGGACTACCCTTAAGAGCACCCTCCTTCTTTAGGAGCTTAGAACAATTAATAATAGCATCCTAAACGGCCTTAGCGTTTTCTACGTTAACAAGAATGCTCTTATTGGCTAGGAACTAGTCAGGACTCTTAGATCTTTTAGGAATGGATAAGAAAAGTACTTACCTAAAATTTCGAGTTCCTTAAGAGTCTTAATGTCCTTAGGGACGACTCTAAGCTTAGGGACTCTTACTAGGGTTAGTAGGCCACTCTTAGATTTCTTAGTGGCTTTAGCGGAGTTCTAAGAAGCTCTACGCTTCTTAGAGTTGTTTGACATTGCTAATAGTATGCTGAATGGTATTAAAGGTGACTAATGATTGCTAATGATTACTAAATAAAACTGTTACTATCTAACAGACACTATTAGCTATTAGAGGTCCCTAAATCTTAGAAGTCCTTAGAACTCACCACTATAGAACTAAGAAAGTTAGGAATAAAAGAGGAAGGGTAGCAGCTAGAATAAGTTAATAAGGGCTCTACTAGGTGAATGTGAAGTAGTAGAATAGACAAAAGAGAATGTCTGTATCTAGAAGTGAATCTAGAGAGAAATTTCACCTATTGCTGCTACTAGTGATAATAGGCTTTATAAAGCTATTACTACTAGCACTATAATAGGAAGAATAATAGGAATTGCTACTAGAACTAATAGAAGACAATACTAACCTTATAGATTATCCTAACCTTACTATCTATTCTACTAATTACTTACTATTCAGGTGATATAGTAAGAGACAGTAAGGGAGGATGAAGGAGTTAGGGAAATCAGCAGGACCTTTAGAGGTGACTTAGTGCTAGGCTTGGCACTAGTCTAAGACCTTTGGAAGGTCTAGCCAGATCTGTAGAGTATATATAGCCGAGTTGGTGCCCACCAGCAGAATTCAAGTCCCCTTACGCCTTCACACAGTAAAATCGAATGTCGTCCGCGGAGGAGCGCCAAGACTTAATCAGGCGTTCTGATTGATCGACGTGACTGCTCTGCTTTCTGTTCGAAGCCATCATACATGTACCTTTTGTTCTATCGATTGCGCAGTCGCAATATCGTTGCAGTGACCAATGATCGTTGCGTGAGTAGAGACGAGTCAGTGGTAAATCACAGGACCAATTTTGGGTTGTTTGACACAGTGTTCAAAGTGTTGAGGCTATACTCGTGAATATCAGTCGAAATCTCTCATTTCGTAACGAAACTTCGTTCAAGGACGCATATCTTGTGCTCATCGTGTGACATGCATATCTAACACAGATTTGATGATAGTAGCCATATCTTAGACCGGACAGACGGCAGTAGTTAGCACATATCAGCACAAACATACAGAAGAAACCGACTCGAGCAGTGATAAGAGCAACTGGACAATATCCATGGTTGTTCAACCTGAGATTCACAGGATCATGACTAGCACCGCATCAGACAGGTGTCAGACAGCGCGCCTCTTACTCCACACAGACGTCCATGTGCCCGGAGCAAAGCGATCGACCTCATAGCCGACTGGCCACGCCGTTCGACTATAGCTGTGCAGACTCGGCGAGGTCGATTTCTGCCAAGTCTGGCATGTCCAGTCGGACCTTGATCAGCGGTGAAGAGACACGAGGCGCGAGACATGACTAGACGGATCTACCGGACCGTTCTCGAGACGACAGTTACGAGTACTCTACCCGTCCGACTTTACACTCGGGTTTTGTGCTCAAGTGAAGCGGCACGAAATCGACTACTGTCTCGGCATTCGAAACTAATACTGTATGGTCTCTTGGGTCAATCAAGACCAACGTGAAGGTATCTAAGGTAGTGAATTGAATATCAGGGACTGATCCTCAGGGTCCAGATCGCTGCTCATCCTATCTCGGTACCATCTCGGCCGGGTCCATGATCTATCTGGAATGGACAAAGTCTGCAGGATCATTTTTCGACCAAACGTGCAGTGTTATTGTCTTGGTACTGCAGCAAGATCCTCAAGATGGACTGGATGGCTTATTCGTACATACATGTACCAGCTGAGAACCTGCAGGAAGAAATGGTGCAGCAAGTCGAACCGACGGAAAAGGCGTTCTCGTGTTTTCACGTTAGGTACAGTTGGGCTGAGAGTTCAGCCGCCCGACCCCACTTACCAGACCGTACCTGAACCGCTTCTTTGTACCTGCCAACCGTCGACGGGCGCTCCCATGCGCTTGCAACTCTATGCGGGCTGTCCATCCCGGGATCTGGAAAAGGAGGCTTTCAATATTCCAGAGATCTACTCCACGCTATGGTCTGTCAACAGATCGTCCACTGCGACAGATCATCCGCATGGCAAGACAATATTGTCCCGGCATGTTCGCGTTTGCCACCAAGCTATCGTGGTGCTAGAGGCAAGATGAACTCACATGCACCTTCTTCGTTGACAGCTTCGCCAAAGGTACTGTACTGTAGGCTTTAGGCTCGAAATACATGTAATCCATATGCACAACCGTTGGAAACACGAAGCTGAGGTGTCTATCGAAGGATGGAAATGCTTGAAAGGAAGAATTCAGGAGTCATGACCTGCAGCAAACAATCCCCTGATATAACTCGAGAGTCTGACGATCACTTTTATCTGTCAGTCGCGTCCTACCTGTACGATCCGTCATCTCGACAATTCGACATCGACGACCATCTCATTCATTGTGCTTTACCACAGCATTTCCGTTCCTTCTTGACTCGACCGTTCTGCTGTCGACACGGCCGCCGACCACACTGACTTTCTATTGACGCATTCTACTGACCAACCTCTACGGAATTCATGCTCCTTGCACGACCGCCCAGCATGGGTCTCGAGAAAGGCTACAAGCCTAACAAATCGCGCTCAATGGTCCAACAACTCAGCATTGTCACCAAGGCAGTAGCCAAGAGGCCTTACTTGCTCATCCTTCTTCTTGTTGTTGTCATCATCACTATATTCAGATCGCATTCGAGTCATCCCGAGAACAACGTAAGACGCTCAAGCATGCTTCTCAGAATGGAACGGCCGCGAGACTGACCTCATCAGACATCATTTACAGCCAAGGGAAAGGGAAAGACACTCAACAACGGCCGGCAGGCAGTTCCTACCCACGACACCTCACAACCTTATCCTTATGAAGAGCGCGGCAGGTTCTACTCTTACACCGTCACTGGCTACGATAACAGCGGCAGACCTGGAGGCGACGCCGCGGGCTTCAACTTGTCGTGTGCATCTGCTGGCGTTACAGCCGAAATTGGCGTACAAAGACCATTCAATCTGAACGACGATCTCGTTCAGATTGCCCAAGAGTTGGATGACCACCCAATGGTCTGGTACACACAAAAGGTCTTCGGGAACAAGCCTGGTACCTTCCACTTGAAAACCGTTGTTGATCAGTCGTGGGACAGACTCGCTGGTTCTTGCGTCCTGCTCAAGGATCGCGATGTTTTTCTCTGCATCACCCGTATCATCTTCCACGACGATGCTCGCAAGGACCACTGCCAGATCAGCTTTCTCCGTGGTCAAATCTTTGACCGCTCCTGGGTGCACATGGACAACTACATCCTCAACTGGAAGGGTCTGGAAATCATTTTCCCCAGGATCTTCGACACCGCGACCGACTTTGTCGAAGGGGGTGAAGTCTATGGTCCCGAAGACCCCAGAATTATCATCGAAGAAGGTGTGGAAGATGCCGAGCCTGTGATTGTCTTCAATATGATCTCCGAGAAGGCTACCTGGAAGCGCGCCATGTGGGTTTTCAGACCATTCTCCGGCCAATCGAGCATCTTGACCATCGTCGGCGAGGAGAGAGCAGAGAAGGAGAAGAACTGGGCACCATTCTTTGTCGAAGAGCCAGGCAACACCAACGGACTCATCAGCAAAAAAGAACCCAACCAGTACATCCACTTTGTCTACAGCTTCCAGCCATTGCTCATCTTGAAGTGCAGCCTCATCGACGGAATCTGCGAGCACGGCTTCGCCCAAGACATTCCCGACGATATGACCAGCTACCATGAGAACGAATGGTCAGAGATTCGAGGTGGAACCCAGTGGGTACCGATTCCTCTTTTTAGCGACGATGCTGGAGCTTCCAAGAATGGGCTGCAGGCCTTCTTTTCCGTGCCTCGCACACATACCGAGCAGACGAACTACTGCTACAAGGCTGTTTACCGTCCGGAGATGACCGTCATGGTCACCAACGGCACTTCCTTCTACCTCACCTATGTCTCTAACCCCCTCGACTTTGGAGTCGGCACTCTTCTCGACGAACCTGCATTTACCGACCCATGTAAGTCTGGTAGGATCATCATCCTCAACAGTATCGCCGACTGGGACTTCAATGCGCGGACAGCGTACACAAAGCTCACTGACGTTATGACGGTGACTGCGACTGTCAACGACGCTACTGTTCAGGCACTGCGCATAAGCGGTATCTTCAAGCTTATCAAGGGTCTGCCATCCATCCAGGCTCTGATGAAGGACCCTGCGTCAGTGTTTGGTAACGGCAAAAGAGTCAAGGATGTTCACAAAGATCCTTTCATCAAGCACTCGGCTGTCGGATTGGACATTAGGTGTTGCGCCGAGTCGGCCGCCAGGAGTTACGTCGACGATCACTCAAATATCGAGACCAAGATGCGGGTTCAGAGGGAAGGCTTGAAGGTCGAGTAGTAGACGAGCACACGGTAATCGTGGCCAATGTCAAAGGACTACATTTCGGGAACTGTATATATGATGAGTGCATTGGGTTTGGCGTTTGGTCTAGGATATTGAGCGATTGAGCACTTTCACGAGCATTGGAGTTTTGGTATCCCATTCAATCTTCCGGCAGGTGGACCGACAATCAAGCATAACCATGTCAACTTCATAACGCATGCAACCTCTACGATTCAAAAACAATCGACCCGTGGTTGACGTCCCGGTGGCTTTGTGAGACACTTGAGCCGTCGGCATGGCCGCCAGCCGTCCAACTGTCGGTTAAATATACTATTGCCTCAGCCGTGTGGCTCGAGGCATCGTAACGTTACTCGTGGCCGCACACGTCGCCTTGCTGTAGTACTTGCCGACACCGTACAGTAGATGCAGCGACCAGCACGGCATATTGATTGCAGAGCAGACCAGATCGAGGCCATCTGATCATCTCGAACACGCTGTCAGAAGCATCATCATACAGCCAATAATTTATGCAGATCTCTCCGCTAATGTCTCGAAAAGACAGCATTTGTGTATATAGTGCAAGTGCCGTTGGCAACACGAACACCTTCCAGGTCGGCCTCATCGATTATTGAATCGCTCCAACGTCGACCTTATGTTTATTCGAGCGCGATGGCAAACCGCTTTCGAACAGTGAAACAGGTCTTTTCCGGGTGCCTATGCCATGCCTGGGGCATCAGGTCATTATTGATTCACAAGACCTCAACAATTCTCCGGAGCCGTTTCCAGGTGTTCAACTACCAGTAATTCAAGTTCGTGCTGGCTCGGAAGATATGGTCGTTACGCAACGGCCAGAAAAGAGGCCAAAGACCGGCCCCCTATGAAGGAGACCCATGCATCCTGGAGAACAAGAGCACCTTGTTCCTAGTAGGACGACACAGCTCTTTCGTGCAGAGGCTCCAACTTGATTAGCTGCGGGGTCATAGTTCGCCCTACGATCAGCAAGGTATCTAGTCAGGAGAGATTTGCGGTGTAGTTTCATCGTGATGCAGAAATTGATAGATACAAGATCATTTCGTTCTTCAGCTTTTCCCCACCGCCGAACTCGCGTGCCATGCCTGCCTTCTTGGCAGCCCAGCCCGGCGTCTGTCACTCCGTACCTGTATTGTCCCCCCTTCATGTAACTCTCCTGTGCACACACCTCAATGGCCAGATACACACTTGCCGGCATTGCAGCTCTAAGCGACATGTCGCACATACCGATAGCTCATCATGGAGCTATCCCACTCGAGCACGCGTTGGAGCGAAATCAACGGCTTTCAGCTTTCCAGGAACCATTGTCTAATCTCGCATTGATCCATATCGCGGCGAATCCGACAACAGAGCTGCTGCTTCTTGTCCATTCTCTCATGCATTGGACAATCAGGGCCAAACGTTGCCAACGGGCAAGATCCTCACGGTATCTGGCCGAGCCGTGTCCATGTTGTCTGGCATCCTCGCGACGATCCAACCGTCAAGAGTGCCGGTCCGCTCTGGCCGTGGTCGCGACCACCAATTGACTCACTGTCGAATGCTGCCTACAGCCTATCGCGCTGATGCACTACTGAATGCTCGCCTGTTCGAGCATAAGCGCATGTGTCGTTTAATGATAGCACCTTCTTGGTGTCGATAGATCTCCAGGAAAAAGATCAACCATGATTGACTCAGGCTAACGAGCGATCCAGAAGACTATCACATGCCTGATACTGCTCAGGTCCTGCTCACATCGCTGCCATCATAGCAGAGAACAGCATATCTTGGTTGCTCGCCAAGAACACTTCTAGAAATGTCACCAAAACGACGCCTCAATTTACACATGACAGCTATACTACAGATGCAATTTGCTCCTGCAGCAGAGAACTCTTGCATCTACACAGAATTTCCTTCTCGGCCGTTGCGCGCTTGTCTCGTTGCTCCGCAAGCTCATCAAAGCTCATCTAACAGGGCGACGTTTCGGTCCATATCAGCACCGGGACGTTGTAAGATGCACACTGCTAAGGCAAAACGGCTGCCCATAGCCCTTCAGAATGCGCACTGCTCCACCGTCCTTGCAAAACACAGAAACACACGACGAGATATAAAGTATACTCGTCTTCTCATCAGTGGTACTTTTTCATCATCACCTCCTTCCAGTCCATTGTCTGCCTTTGCAACAGTCATTCGTTTAATACATCCAACTACATTCGTTCAATTCAACTAATTACACTTAATACCCCTTCACCTTTCCCACCAACCAAAACCACCAAAATCAAAATGCTTTTCAACACCTCCACCTTCGTTGTTGCCCTTGCCGGCTTCTCTGCCCTTGCATCTGCCAAGGCTGTCCCAAAGCCTGTCTCAGCTTGCGACAAGCCGAAGGCCGTCCAGATGCAGAACCACGTCAAGGATGTCTTCGAGCACCCAGCCGTCTTCTGCCAGTTCTACAACAGCAAGGCTGGTGCCTTTGGCGGCTCCCCAATCCCTGCTCTTAACGCCGACGAGCTCAAGTCTGCTTGTGCTTGCATCAACAAGGTCGAGCCATCCAAGAAGACCAAGAAGCACCAGCCAGTTCCAAAGACCTTGAAGCCACAGTGTGCCGTCCCAGCTCACAAGGCCTTGACGTCCGAGCTCAAGGGTGACGAGAAGATGTTCTGCAACTGGTACCAGAAGAACGTCGGTTACTCCAAGAACATCCCTTTCCACGGTGTCTCCAATGCAAACCAGCTTGCGAACGCTTGCCAGTGTGTCCTTCACCCACAGCAGAAGACCAAGGGTGTCCCAGAGAAGAAGCCAAAGACCACCTCCCACACCAGCACTCACACTACCTCCCACACCACCTCTCACACCACCTCCCACACCACCAGCACTGCTGCTCCAACCAAGCCTTCCACCACTGCTTCCCCAACCAAGCCTTCCACCACTGCTTCACCAACCAAGCCTTCCACCACTGCTTCACCAACCAAGCCTTCCACCACTGCTTCCCCAACCAAGCCTTCGACCACTGCTTCTCCAACCAAGCCTTCCACCACTGCTTCTCCTAGCATGAGCTCCTCCAGCTCCAGCACTGCCGAGACCACCAGCTCTGCCTCAAGCTCCATGACCTCGTCTAGCTCCAGCACCGTCGAGACCACCAGCTCTGCCTCGAGCACCGGCTCTGTTACTGCTGCTCCAGTTGCCATGACCACTACCAGCTCTTCCACCAGGATGGATGCTTCCGCCGCCGCCACCAACACCGCCATGGGTTTCGCTATGCGCTACCACAAGGCCCGCGACGCCGCCGCTTACCGCGGTTAAGCGCTTTCTCACTCATCGATCGAATGACACTTTCACCCTGATCAAAGCATGAAAACTGCCTTGCTCCAGGCTTCACTCGTGGGGATGGAACATTAGAGGGTTCAGCGTGTATAGACGGGGCCACAGTTTGGGGGTTATCTGGTGTTTAATGGTACGGTTCTCTTTTCTTGATATCACGCAGTAATGGCTCCGGTCACTCAGTTTACGCCTTACATTCAATGGTAAATGGCTCAATGGCACTACAATACACTTTCTCTCCTGTGATACGTGATCTGCGGCGTTGTCGAAATATGCATTAACCTAGACGCCAATAGCACCACCGTTCTCTTGACCATTGTTTGTTGTTCTTCGTACCTGAAATTTGTTTGTGAGACCCCTGTTTGTTGAGCGGGTCGTCATCATAACGTTGTACGGTTGTACCTGTACCGTCTAACGGTCATCAGTATGCCGCGCGTGCACAGGGAATATGGTAATCTCTGGCAGAAGTGTAGACGAGGTGTATTGGCTGCATGGAGGTTAGATCCTTGTGTTACGTTGACACATGATGTTCGGTCTCGGACCGGAGCATTCAACATTGTAATTACTGGAAGCACTCGAAAAGATCGAGGGATGTGGTTACGATAGGGGTGGTGTCCTGACTCGAGGTAGAGAATCCCTGCAAGACGTGCTCGAGTCATGCGGCTCTTCTTTTCTACTACAACACGCGGATACGCCCCGAAGCCATATCTCGTGTCGACGATGCTGTTGGAGGCTTCATGTTTCCATCAAATTGCTAATATTGCATGTCTGACATGATATTGCGAGATGTAGGGAGTTGCTGAGTTGCTTAGGCAGCAGGATCTGGGTGCATGCAAGGCTGCAGTTGATTGCCCTATGATATTTGCGAGGTACTTCGAGGTCAAATGTGATACTGTATGATATGTACTACTGTTTGTGCGATGACAAACCGAAATTTGTTCCATGTCTTGCTTCCTGTTCCGCGTGAACCTGAAAACGTGGATGAACCCATAGATTCTCTCTCCCTTAAGTACTCAAAATCTCACCAGCTATCCATCGCTCCTGCGTACATAATCCAAATCAAGGGGTATAATGCTGATTAAAAAACGAAGCAAGTGGAAATCCAGTAGTGAGCCTCGGCAGGTGTTTGGAAGCAAGGATGTGCTTGCGTTGGCACTTGAAAAAAAGTGTTTCCAGTCTGAGCCGGAAGACACACCGTCGAGCCAAGGGGGTGATGAGTCCCAAGAGCAGAAAGGAACCCATCTCAAATTTGACCAGACGAAAGCATCTCCTCCACGATTTCTGCAGCCTCGATAAAGTTTTCCGAGGCAACGAGCTCGGAAGAGTGCTTTGACTTTGTTCTCTTTGCTCTTTCCGAAGCACTCATCAGAAGAGAGAGAGCGACGAAAAGCAAGTACTTGAGACTCTCAGTGTGCTCCTTCCATTCGTTGATGATCGAGCTTCTCATCTTGTCACGAATGCTATCAAGGATGTCCCGGCAGGCGTTTTGTAAAGCGAAGTAGTCGAAGGTCATGGCGGGCACTTCGTTGTTCAGTCCAGCCGCAAGCCTATTGAGGAAGGTTGAATCTTGACTGACGGAGCTCGAAGGTTCGAGAACAGGCATTTTTGACCGGAGCTCCGGTGAGCTGAGATACTCCTGCATAGCAGGGAAGTCGCTAGGACGTGAAGCTGTTTCGCCAAAGTACCGGCTGGCGACATTCTTGGAGAGCGGCAAATGCTTGTCCGAGAAGAGACGAGGACCCTTCTGTGACCATCTTACTTCGTTGAACTGGTTTGCACGAAGGTTTCGCGAAAATCTGGCAGCCGAGAAGCCTATGCACAGACAGAGCCGGTTGTAATAGTCCTTGATCTTGTCCGGAGGGTCACCAATGAAGATTCCATCAGATTTGTGCAATTCCAGAGCGTCCTCCATAGCGTCCCAATCACTTTCCAGAAGCTTCTCCTGCCGCATAGCGTTGTACAGATGGGCACATGGGCTCAGCAAACCCCAAGCGTTCGTGAAATTGATACTAACACCATTGACAGTCAGCCGTAGTTTGTAGAGCCATACGCCGCAGAGGACGGGGTATTGCTTGAGCAATGCGTGACCTCCGTCCTTGCCCAGTACAGCCACAGTCCCACCTTTTTCCCGCGCACATCTCTCCATGGCCACCCCAAGAGTGTCATTGTCCAGCCACGTCAAAATCCAATCTTTCACGGTCTGGAGACCTTTCATGTCCAGTGGGGTTACGTTGCGAAGAGGTCCATGCTCATGACTCAAGCCACCATTTCCGATCATCAGCACTACCCGTCGAGCTTCCTGTTGCAATTCTGAGAATGCTCGATCCGTGTCCGGGCCCATGATATGCTGAATATCAAGAAAGCTTTGTACGGCGAATGCGAGCCACAGTGGTGTGAGCTTGTTGGATGGCATCTCGGTAATCCCACGAAGCAACTCATCTCCTCCGACCATCCGGGGTGTGGCAACGGCTGCGGCCACGAGTGGGTGGAGGATCTCCAGCATCACAAGTCTGTCTTCTTCGAACTTCTCCGTAGGGTCCTTGTCTGACCATGGAACGGAATGGTCGCGATAGCCAGAAACCCCTGGCCTGTAGACTGATACTTCGTGGGAGGCCTCGGCCCAACTCGCCATCAGCTCTTGCATCGTGTCAATGATTTTGAAAGCAGGTAGCAAGATGTCGTGAGCCAGATCATAGTTTTGTGTGCTAAGTAACATCTCTTTCATCACATCCTTATTGGGCTCTTCTTTGCCGGCGCAACGATGCGATTGCCAGAAATGGTTGACAAGCACGTGGAAACCATCGTTGTCCGGGAAAGTCTTGTCAAAGTCCTCTTCCTTCTGGCGAACGATCTCAACGGCAATGTTTGTCGTAATCGACGCAGCTTGCAGATCAATCTTGCCTTCATGATACTTGGTCCAAACCTCTTTGATGGTAGTGTGAATGTTAGCCACATCGCTGAGAACGCAAGATACAGCAAAGTTTTGTTCCTGAGTCGTCCGCAGCCTTTCTGCAAGATACCGCGCAGCATCGTGATCGTTTTGAGAGCTTGACTTGATGGTGTTGCTGAGCAGGGGCGCGTGCATAGAAGCATCGGAGGGCTCCTCGAGCTCAAGATGGTTGAATAAAGTGTCAATTCGCGAACAATCAGTCTCCTGAGCATTTGGCTTTGATCCAGATTTCGTGGCCTGGCGTCCGACGACAGGAGAAGGCATGCAATTTTTCAGATTCTCGCGCACTTGCTCGAGGACGCCGATGAAGTAGGTGTGACCTTCATCAGCATTGCCAGCAGCTTGGTACCATTCGGCGTAACTTTTGCGTAGGGCTATGGCTCGATCCAGGCTTTTAGCGACTTCTGAGGGGACTTTTACATGTTGCTTCTTGTAAGTGCCGATACAAGTAACTAGAGCTACGAAATCCTTCACAGCGACGATGTAGGTCGGCAGGGCGGGTTTGGCTGTTTCTTGAGCTTCCGCGTCGCCATTTGGTTTGGTTGCCGCTTCTCTGGCGAGCTTTTCGAGCTTTCGAGCCTTTCCCTTGAGTCTTGGAGTCTGCTGTGAAGTATCTGATTTTTTGACACCCTGTTGTGCCAGCAGGTCAGGCGGATAACCACATCGTCGGGCAGTGTTCGCGAGCCAGTTCGCTATCGCGTCTGTGTCGGCTTTGTAGAGCTCATACGTCCCTGCGCGATTAGGAAGCATCGTGCTGACAGTCGATCGACCGGAAGGTACGCTTGTGTCGGGCCGAACGTTGGGTTGGTGGGACCTGAACCTTCCCTTGCATTTCACGGAAACAGTGAAGCCAAAACTGCCGGTGAAGGAAGGAAGCGGATAATCAGGCATGACCGTAGTACTGAGTACGGCAAACAACATCTCCCTCAGGCAGCAGCACCATCTCATTCTCTACACACCCACGTGACACCACAAGTCTCTCGAATTCCAGTAACTACTACAACTGCGAGACGTTCTGTTGCAGCTCTGCAACTTGAATCTCATAGCCAATCACCATGAGCCTGGTAGCATCGCCGCCCACCGTACGCACTCTTTGGACATGAGCCGCAGTCGCAACGTAGTACATCGTCGATCGAGCGACGACTTACTATAATGCATGAGTCCACATACATGTACATACGGTAAGCTACACCATCTCCGTCGCTTTCCATCAAGAGGTAAGGACCTGAACTGTCAACTTGAGTATTTGTTTCATTCGAACGACAACCTGAAGTCTGCTGGTCGGATCTTCATTAACATTGCGGGACTACTATACCGAGCTTCCATATCTTCTTTTTCTACCTCAGATCAGAAATGAAGATAGAAAACGATGGTGCTTGCTGTATGCCAACTGCCAAAGTCGGACAACGACTTGCTGGCCGCCATGATCACGAAGATAGCCAAGCGTGAGCCCAAGCGCGCTCTTCTCTAACTTACTCTCTTAAAAAGTTGCACTGCAGCTGCGACTTGATCATTTATGAGTATCACATTCACTCCCCTCTGTTTTGTTGTGCATAACGATGGGTATCTTATATACACTTATGACTGTATTCCTTTGCATAGCACGACTCTGCCGCCAGAGACCACCGACCAGGAGTGTAGACCATGTCGAACGGAAGTCGAAGGGTGTATGTAACAATTTTGAGCTGGTGGACACCACCGAAACATGCCAATGTATCAGTATCGAGTATGCCCAGGATTCTGTAGCAAATAGATGTGCCCGGTCGTCGGGTCTCGTCCATGGTCCCTATCCCGGTTCCATCGTACATTATGTCCAGCCACATGACATTATGTGGTGTCGCTGGCGATCTCGTTTTGACGTGTATTCTCGATGCTCTTCGTCTTACAACGACGACAGTCCCACAACGCCCTTATCACCCAACCTCTGCACAACCCCAGCCTTGAGCCCCATCCTACCCTCAATCTCCAGCGCCGCCAAACCTTTCTCATCCCGCAGCAGGAGAATATTCCTCAGTTCCGAGACATCCAAAAACTCCCGCCCAGCATGTCCTCTCCGTCCAGCCTCAATCGACTCTCTTTCTGCCAGTCCCTGTAGCTTACTCCTCCTGTCCAGCACCACCAGCGCGGGGTTTAGGCGCGGGTTCGGCGCTACTGGCGCGGAGGGATATGATGGGTTATTCGGGTTCTGTTGATGTGGAAAAGCAGAGGTAGGGCTCATGGTCGGGTTCGGTTGTACGGCGCCTAGTTGTCGTAGAGAGCGTGCGAAGTCGGGATCTGCTGCGTCGAGGTTGATTGCTGGGTGTGTTAGTTGATGATCATGAATTTGGAAGACAAACGACGAACCTTCATCTCTTTGACCCGTCGCGTGAGGTTGCGGTCGCACTGTCGGTCCTGGTTGGCGTGTCGCTGCTGCTGTCGGTCGTTGCGGCGGTGCATTTGTTGCTGCTTGTGATGTGGTTGGCGATGGTCGGTCTGGGTACCTGCGCGCACCGGCGGTAACACCTTTGCTGACTGCTTTCGACGTTGATGAGCCCATTGTACACGCGATTTGAATCTGTATCAAGTACTTGTATATTCAAGAGAGGTGATTTGTCCCTTAAGATCAACTGCGTAGACTACCTAAGGTAGTATTTCTTGGGGTCGAGTGATTGAATGACGCAACCGAAATTGGAGAAGCTTTCAGATCGTGTACGACGGGAAGAACAACATCCACATTTACGATTGCATCAAGACTTCACTTGACTGACAAGTGCATATTTGCTATAGACAGGAATGGGCACTATGATATCTTTGGAAATGGCTTGCTGCTCATTTGACCCTGCTATAGATGGCCCAGGCTGCCTCACCTTCGAGACTCGGCTCGAGCACAATCTTGACCGCCTCAACCTTTCCATCAAGACCAATCTCGAACTTGGCTTTGCTGTATGAATTAGGCACATCTTGGACCTTGCCGAACAAGTTCTCCTCTACAAGCCAGTGTTCACCGGAAACATGATGCAGGACCACATTCGAGTGGAGATATTCTGGCTCCCCATACAAGACGAAGTCGGATGGGTCGGCCTCCTTCAGTGGGTGCCTGTAGCCGCTCTCCTCGTATGTTCGAAGCTTGAACTCGAAGTCTCCGTAAGCCACGTGGTGGTAGATACCAGCATATGCTTCCATAGGCAGGACGGCAGCAAAAGATTGACTCGGTGCGTTGGCAAACAGTTCCTTGGGCTTAGCCATTGTGCGGTCCTTTTCTTCAAGGTCTAATTCATGGAACCTGAGACCATTAGTGGAAACTTCCACCATTCGCGACAGCGCAAGACTTACGCCGTGTTGAAATCGTGTCTTTCGGCTTCCGGTATGCTCAAAAAGTCATCGATCAGGCGATACGCGACGACATTCAGACAAGAGGTGGGCGCATTCTGCATGATTACGAGGCCGAACTCCTGACCAGGTAGGTAAATCATTCTGGTGTGAAACCCTCCAAGACCCCCGTCATGCAGCACCACCTGGTGTCCTCGATAGACAGATCCCATGAGTCCAAGACCATACCAGGATGGACCGGTGACAAAGGATTCCGCTTCTTCAATGCATGCATGAGGACTCCGTATGGTCTTGTAGCTCTCGTGTGAAAGTGGTCCGGATTCCATCACAAGCGAGTGAATCCATTTGGCGTAGTCATCGACGTTTGAAACAATACCACCAGCACCGCTCGCTTCGGGCAAGGCGGATAGTGGGATCTCCTGCATAGTGGACATTCGATTGTCCCACTTGTAGTTCCTAGACATTGCGCAGTCAGGGTTCTTCACCTTGCACTGTCCCGCAGACTCGGGGCCGAGATACGTTTCTGACATGTTCAATGGCGTCCATAACCATTCGTCAAACACGTCTCTTATAGATTTACCCGTCACCAGCTCGATGACGTGCGAGACGGCAATAAACATCATGTTGTTGTACTGCCACTTCGTCCGCAGCGGCGCGCTTGGAGGTAGGAGCCTGAGCTTTCGCACCTGCTCTACAACAGATGTCTTGTGATTGATCCATGTCTGGTCGTGTCTAGGATAGCCCGTACGGTGAGACAATGCGTCCGTGATGGTGACTTGATCTGTCAACCAGCCATCGGCCAGAACAAAGTCTTCGCGTGCAAGACTGGAGATTGGTGTTGTCCATTTGATGTTCGAGTAGTTCTGCTTATCTTCGACGAGAAGCGCGGCGATCGATGCGGTGAAAGATTTGGTTGTACTTGCAGCAATGAAGAGGGTAGACGGAGTCACTGGAGTTTCATCCTCGATCGAGGCATAGCCGTAACCCTTACATATCGTCAGACCGACTTCCAGCTTCGAAGGCGTACGCTAGTAGACAACATGGTTGTAATGAAAGCCATCGACAGAATATTAGAGCCAACGTTACCTTGGACCAGGTCTGGCCGCCCTTGACCACAGCAATTGCCATACCTGGAGTATGCCATTCAGAGAGCAGCTCGTCCACATATGTGTCGAATGAGGCAGTAAACGGAGAAGAAACATGCTCGGGTGCGTGGAGTGGTACTTGTTGTTGGAGTGTTTGTTGCAAAGAGAAAGGTAATTGTGTTAAGATCAGGGCAAAAGTGACCATACCGGAGTGCTTCATCGTTGGTGGAGCTCGAAATGATACTGTATAATGGAGCTTTGCAGATTCAACCGCAGTGTGTACTGTCTTTAATATACCGCCACAGGCAGCAAGATTCTGGTATATGCAGATAAGGATGATCACGTGCAACGGATGTCCAGTGGTACTGTATATTGTTGCCTACTCTGTCGGATCAATCAAGATATGGACACGGGTCGAGCGGTGCAGATGTTCCGCTTGTTGGTGACCAGTCGGAATGCCATCCCCAGAGGGTCGAGGTATCTACTCCGTATTCCGTGCATTATCGCGTACCACAGTCAACGATCACGAATTTGACCCCGATGGCGTCTCCAATGATGGATTCGACGATCTTGTCTGAACGTGGTTGAGAGAGATCAAGCAGCAATAATGCGATGTTTCAATGACTGCAGGAGTGGTCGACTCGAGGTCATCATTACCTACTGTGACTCCGCAGTTGGAATGATGCACACGTGAGCATTGTGCCAAGACGGCTTCGTCACTCGTGGGCGGCATCTACCGATTCTGGGGATTCGAGTGCAGCCGCATCCTCCAGGCCAGTCCATCCCGCGTTGTGTCATCCGTTCAGATTATTGTGTTTCTTACATTGCTCTGATTGACTTATCTACCGCTCACACTGCAACCACTCACGGCCGAACCCTACCTTGTATTGTCACTCTCCGGTTTGTCGATCTGCTGTGCGACACTGCAGCATCGATATTCACTCTGTGTGATTGACCCTTCCAGCAAGGCCGTGTCCCCGTGTCGCCTACCTCACACTCTCACGCACTGTATCATTATCGCCTGTAGACTCCCTTCTACTCAAACAGCACTTACTACACGATTTTGACACTCGCTCAGTCTCACCAAGCAGAATTAGAGTCTTGGTGGACCTAATCGATCACGACCCTTCAACCAATCTTCGCTACGTCGTATAGCTTCCCTATCTAGGCCTTCGTTGTTTCTCCCCCCAATCAGTTTGCGACCGATCACTGGAACAGCTAGCGCAACGCACATGATCCATTGGACTACGACTTGAGCATCATTTTGACAACCAGACGACCCTCTATAGGCCCTGACATTCTCGAAATTGGTCAGCCATACCCTTCGGCCCTAAGGAAGCAAAAGGCAAGAAGGCTTGCAGACAAAAGCAAGCGATATATCAGAAGGAGAAGATAATAAGAAAATAAAATTCTGATCATGGGCAACCAGCCGTCCAAAGATGGAAAGGCATCAAGTGATGGCCCAAACCTCTCTTCATACCCCTCATTCTCCAAGTCTGACACACAAGGCTCGTCGCGATCTCTAAGGACTTCGCTGAAGTCCAAAATTCCAGGCTCTGGTGCTAGGACTCCGGACAGCCCAAGAGGATCAACAGCCAGTCTAAACACCCCTACAAACGAGAGGGGATCTATACTTGGCGACAAGGATGATGCTGCATCCACCAAATCAACGGGAAGCACCAGACCACTATCCATGGACACTGCAGATGCTACCGCCAGTCCACGTGGAGGTTCGAGACGTGCTAGCGTCCAGTCTGACGTGGGCGGCGACCCTCAACCGCCGCCATCTCCCACACTCTCTTCCTCGGTAGGCCAAGGACATTCTGATATCCGCAAGGCCCAACGCAGCGGAGAAGTTGAACACGTCTCTGATGTACCACCAATGGGAGCTCTTCATCCGCCGACCAACACAGAACCTGGAGAATCAATTTTGATGAAGAAGGATGCTTCGGGGGCGAAGCCTAACGACATCACAAAACTCATCGACGGCGTCAACACTATGGAAATCAGTACTTTGAAGCCTGCTGATCTCGATGACATGATCAAGCGTCTTATCGATGCCGCTTATGCCAACAAGGTTACAAAGACGGTATGCTTGAAAAATGCAGAGATCACGGCCATCTGTCAACAAGCAAGAGAAGTCTTTCTGTCGCAACCAGCACTGCTCGAGCTCGCTCCGCCGGTCAAGATTGTTGGTGACATTCACGGACAGTTTACTGACCTGATCCGTATGTTTGAGATGTGCGGCTTTCCGCCAAACGCCAACTTCCTGTTCCTGGGCGACTATGTCGACAGAGGTAAGCAGAGTCTGGAGACGATCTTGCTTCTTCTTTGCTACAAGCTCCGTTTCCCTGAGAACTTCTTCCTGCTTCGTGGCAACCACGAGTGTGCGAACGTAACAAGAGTCTACGGATTCTACGACGAATGCAAGCGGAGGTGCAACGTGAAGATCTGGAAGACTTTTGTCGACACTTTCAACACCTTGCCTATTGCTTCGATAGTTGCTGGGAAGATCTTCTGTGTTCACGGAGGACTGTCGCCAAGTCTGGCGCACATGGACGATATTCGTCAAATCGCGAGGCCCACGGATGTGCCCGATTACGGTCTGCTAAACGACTTGCTTTGGAGCGACCCCGCCGATATGGAAAGTGACTGGGAAGCCAACGAGAGAGGAGTTAGTTACTGCTTTGGCAAGAAGGTTATTATGGAGTTTTTACAGAAGCACGATTTCGATCTTGTCTGCAGAGCCCACATGGTCGTCGAGGATGGTTACGAATTTTTCACGGACCGAGTCCTCGTCACCGTCTTTTCAGCACCCAACGTGAGTTCTAAATATTTTTCAGATTAAGAAGCAGGAGCTGACATTTGCGACAGTACTGTGGAGAGTTTGATAATTGGGGCGCGGTTATGTCCGTGTCCGGCGAGCTTCTCTGTAGCTTTGAGCTGCTCAAACCACTCGACTCCACTCTGCTCAAGAGCCACATGAAGAAGGGTCGCAACGAGAGACAAAAGTTCCTGAACAGTCCAGTATGTAATGTCAATCACATCAGCGAAGTCAATGGCTAATAGCATACAGCCTGCGAGTCAATACCCACAGAGTTTGCCATAAACATTATCAGATCAGTGTTAGGCAAGGGAATCTCTACTTCAGTCCTTTGCGTCTGCTGTCGACAGGACGATAAATCTTCGCCAGGGTGTTGAGTATCTGCCACAAGGAAAGCACGATCCACAAAAAGTGCAAAGCGCAGTCATGCCAATGCAACAGCAAGCGGGCCCACTCGCACACATCATGCGAGTACTTGGGACGCTATACTATTCGCGCACCTTCTCGCCGCTTTTGTTTTGGGTGGGACGAGAACTGCACGCCGCTGGCGTTAGGAGCGTGATCGATGTCCACAAAACTGGACAATCGACTCTCGAGCGACCACGATGCTTGGGAAACAGCATCCGACCGACTTTTCGCATATATCGATCTATCTATTCTCTTGGAGTGAAGGAGTAGTTCAGAGGGATTGCTGTTGTATGATACCAGATTACCACCAAACCAGGATCTAGAGAGATAGAATATTTACGTGACAATCTCCATATCCTAGCACCAAGTCAGTCCCATCAATTCTGCTGTCGAGAATGCGGAAGTCGCAGAATTGTGCCAAGACCACTCGCTAAGCGAGCGCACACCAACGCACAGACCCCCGAGTTTTTGGCCCGCAGTGCGGAAGCCTCACAATCAATTACTTGCGAATTCTGAACTTCAGTCCGACCCACGCCAAATCACCTCGACAAATTTAGGACACAGTCCCTCTTAACGCACCCAAACCTTTCGACTTTCCCAGCGCAAAGGATTTCAACATGGCCGACCGTGGTGGTGCAGCCCCAGCTCGTGGTGGTGGATTCGGTGCTCGCGGAGACCGTGGTGGTGACAGAGGTCGTGGTGGTCGTGGTGGACGCAGAGGACCAAGACGCGGTGGTAACAAGAACGAGGAGAAGGAATGGCAGCCAGTTACCAAGCTCGGTCGTCTCGTAAAGGCCGGCAAGATCAAGAGCATGGAGGAGATCTACCTTCACTCTCTCCCAATCAAGGAGTACCAGATTGTCGACTTCTTCCTCCCAGCGCTCAAGGATGAGGTTATGAAGGTAAGATCGCACTGCAATACTACGAAGAGGAGGAATTGGCGATTGGCTTCTGCCATTGGATAACTGTACAAATGTTACTGGAACTTCTGACTGATACGCGCCTACAGATCAAGCCTGTCCAGAAGCAGACCCGTGCCGGTCAGCGTACCCGCTTCAAGGCCGTCGTTGTCATCGGTGACTCCGCTGGCCACATCGGTCTCGGTATCAAGACCTCCAAGGAAGTCGCCACTGCCATCCGCGCCGCCATCATCATCGCCAAGCTCTCCGTCATTCCAATCAGAAGAGGTTACTGGGGCACCAACCTTGGTGAGCCTCACTCTCTCCCAACCAAGGTCAACGGCAAGTGCGGTTCCGTCCGTGTCAGAGTAAGTCCCCGAATACAGAAAGAGCTATGCGACAGCAAATCTGACCACATCTGCAGCTTATTCCAGCCCCACGTGGTACTGGCCTTGTCGCCTCCCCAGCCGTCAAGCGTCTGTGTCAATTGGCCGGTATCTCCGATGTCTACACCGCCTCTTCCGGATCGACCAAGACCCTCGAGAACACCCTCAAGGCGACCTTCTCGGCCGTCAGCGACACCTACGGCTTCCTCACCCCCAACCTGTGGAAGGAGACCAAGCTCACCAGGAGTCCGTTGGAGGAGTACAGCGACATTTTGCGCGAGGGCAAGCGCTACTAAGCGTTTGCACTTGGCAGCTTTGCGGAGTTCTTTCTTGGGCGTGCGATCATCATCAAAAATCATGGGCTGCGCACGGATCGGTGGGCAATGATTGCATCGGTTCTGTAGTAGCTGGGTGAATACTATATCGAGACGTTTCTTCGATTCATGATTATGGACTATACTGAGTGATGGCTGCTACGACGTGTGGTGCTTCTTCAGGAGCTAGAGAGCGCATAACAGGAGCGCTCATGTGTCGTTGCTTCTTATCGTGACGACATACCTACAAGCTTCGAAACCCATATAACACATGTGGTATCACGCGACACAACTGCCATGTGAAAAGAAATCATGTCATTAACGCGCCTGTCGCGCCGCATATCTTCGTACGCCGTCATGCTCGGTCATCTATGAATACTGTACAAAATGCACACCATCGCCAGTATCACTCGAGATTCCATATCCTCTCCTACCTTCACCATTTCCTTGAGTCCTTGCCCGAGGAAGAAGCGCAAAGCAAGACCTCAAGAGTAACTCAAAGGCCTAGCTAGAGCACCGTCAACACCCGCATCGTCTCCATCTCCATTTTCATTTCCATTTCCAAGCTCGCTCTCGTCGCCTAACGTAAAATCAAACTCTAATCCATTCGATCTAGCGCCAGCCTCGGCATCACCTAGACCATCAGCGGTAACGAAAGTGTCCTCGCCGGCGGTCTGAGTTGAGGTTTGAGTCTTTGATCGCTCCCTGCCTGGCTCCATGACGTTTTCCTCGAGCGAGCCTGCTGCCGCGATCACTGCGTCTTTGACCTTTGCGACTGCGCTGGTGGGTGCGGTGGAGCCCGCTTCAGAGCCTGTCTTGGAACCTTGATTTTTGCCTGGGGTGTCAGAGGAGAGGCCGATGGTTGATTTGAGGGTGTCAAGTAGACCGTGACTGTGGTTGTCTTCCGGTGCGGGCGTTCTGGTTTTGATGCTGGAGAACTCGATTGCGTCAAAGGTGCCGTTGCCATCGTTACCACTTGCTTCCTCGCGATCGGCAAGAGAAGGACTGGCAACGCTGGCGTCTTTGTGAACGGTCTCGATCTCTCCGTCTCCGTTGTTGCCGAGACTGTGGCCTCGTTTGTGATGGTGGTGATGCTCGTGTCTTACGTCGACCATGTCAATGTCTCTTTGGTCGCCGAGATTGTGGGCAAGTCCTGCCGCGACCGATGTGACAGCCGCTTCTGCTACATCGACTGTGTCTTCCACTATCTCCTCGACGATACCGCCGATGTAGCTAGCCGCATTCTTCACCGGACTCGATGAAAGTGTGGCTGGTGCTTCAAAAGCAGAGGCGAAATCTGCCTCTTCGGCTTCATCAGCAGGCTCAGGGCCGGAAGTATTGACGAGTTGCGCAGTCAAGGTTAAGCCTGGTGATTGTGGCTGCTTCGAAGGTTGAGTCTGAGCCTTTTTGCTAGAGCCAGACGCTCCCGCAACAGTAATCGTGCTTTCGTCCTCAGCTCCGTCGATCAGCGACATAATGAATGCCCATTGACTGGCCGAAACTTTAGAGACACTAAGTCTGCTCAGTCTGAGAAGGTCCATCCCCTCCAGAGCACCGCCCTTCTGTCCATGGCTTTGTAGGTCTTTCAACGAGATCTTGTCAAACTTGCTGCGGAATTCGACGTACGCGTTCATCCATCGCGGCTTGTCGATTTTGCTCTTGGCGTCGTAGTAAGCGCTCTCCTTGTCAAAGGCGCTTACATCGACGTCGGCTTCTTTGACGATTTCCATGGTGCCAACAATACCTGGGACTTTGCAGTTGCTTTCGTAGAAGAACGCGAGATCGCCGGGATTCATGGCACGCATATTGTTAGATGCGACCGCATTACGAATACCGTCCCATGGCTCGGGAGACGACTTGGCGGCGAGGTCGTCGATGCTGAATCTCACGTCCACAGTCTTACCGCTTTCTGTCTTTTCGAGGCGGGTCTCTGGCTCGGCTTTCATTAGCCAATACTGACGGCCTGACGCTTCTGATGGAGCGATCTCAGTAGTTGCCTCTGTCGGGTTGATCTCGTTGGAGGTATCGGCTTCTTCGTCGTCGTCGTCGTCAACATTTGCGACCGCCTTTCCCTTGCCGCCTTTCTTGGTGGCACTGACCTTGGCCGGCCTGCCACGAGCTCGCTTTTTGGTTGCTGGCTCTGCTTCTGTCTCGTCTTCTTCACCTACCGCGCCATCAACAGCGACTTTGGCTGGTCTACCACGCTTTTTCGGTGCTGCCTTGGAGGTACTGACAGCAGCTTTGGCTGGTCTACCGCGTTTCGTTGGCGCTTCAGTAGGCTGAGACTTAGATGCAACCTCCGTAGTTGCCTTTGCCGGGCGACCGCGTTTCTTCGATGGTGGAGCAGTTTCGGGTTCGGAAGCAGGCTCAGCAGCAGCCCTTGCTGGTCGACCACGTTTCTTCGATTCCGGGAGGGATTTCGGCTCTGGCGCGACCTGGGTTGCAGCCCTTGCAGGACGACCGCGCTTCTTTGGAGCCGGGTCCTCGACCGGTTCCTCCTGTTGTCGCTTCGCTGGTCGACCCCTCTTCTTTGCGGGTTCTTCGGGCTCTTCCTGCTTGGATTCCGTCTTTGCTTTTCGTCCTCTCTTGGCAGGTGGCTCCTCAGCTTCGTCGTTAGCAGGCGCGTCGTCTGCTTTGTTCTTCGCAGGTCGGCCTCGCTTCTTGGGTACGGGCTGCTGCTCGGACGCTTGCTTTTCCTCGTCGTCGTTGGAGTCGGCATCGTCAAAGTCAGCTTCTTCTCTGACTTCCTCTGCCTTTGCTGCTTTGGATGGCCTTCCTTTCTTCTTCGTTGCGGGTTCAGTCTGTCCGGCTTCCTCTGCAGCGCCGTCCTCATTATCAGCGTCGTCGAATTCAGCTTCTTCTCTCACTTCCTCTGCTTCTGCCGCTTTGGATGGACGGCCTCTTCTCTTTGGGGTCTCATTCTTAGACACGTTCCGACTAGGACGGCCGGCCGCGCGTTTGGCGGCAGGCTTCTCTTCATTCTCGTCGACCTCTTCCGGCGCGGAAGCTTTCTCCTGCGGCTTGCTCAGCGAAGGACGACCACGTCCGCGCTTTGGCGTAGGCTCAACAATCTCATCGACCTCCTCTGGCTTCTCTGGCTCCTCGACCGCGTCTGTGACCTTCTGTAGGGAGAGGCGACCGCGTCCGCGCTTGGGTGTGGGCTCTACAAGCTCGTCCACTTCCTCCTCTGGCTGTGTGACTTCTTCCTGAACCTTTTTCGCTGGTCGTCCTCGTTTCTTCGGCGCAGGCTTTTCGTCTGTCGCATCGTGCTCCTCTACTTCAGAAACAAGCGCCTCATCGTGCCTCTTCACGGGCGGTCGACCGCGTCCGCGCTTAGGCGCCGCGACAGGGGTTTCAACCTCGACGATGTTGTCAGTTTGCTCCGGCTTGTAATGGTGAACGGTTCTTTTCTCTCTCAACAAAGGCTTTGCAGGCGCGCCAACAGCAGTGTCGCGCTTTGCTCTAGTGCTCGCTGCAGAAGTTGGAGCATCTGGCTGTTTACCGCGCGTTTGTCGCGGTGTGTCTGCTGATGTCGCGACAGCTTTGGCGGTTGCCCTGCCCTTTTTGGGAGGCATTGCGCGTGAGATTAGTTGTCGCGAACGTCTCAATGAACGATAGCAGAACGAACGGATGGAATCGGAGTTATAGTTATGTAGCACAAGCACGACGAGAAGAGAAGAAACTGGAATGGGGATGGGAATCCGGGCGCGAGATGACCTCAGCGGTTCATCCCCGAGCTACCCCGCAAATTGGCTGCCTAGCGCGTTTTTGGTCATGGGATCATAATGCTAATGAAAGTTGAGGTGCAGGTTTATGTGCGCTCCTGTCTTCTCATTTCATTCATAGTTAGGGATAGAGACATATGTACAAAGTGTTCCAAGACACATTCAGACGCGCGTGAGCCAGCATCGGGATCTTTGCCTTTTTTTAAGGACGAACATTCATGATGTGCAAAAGCCCACACGCACAGGGCCTCGCTTTTGATAAGACAAGATTCCACTAGACCGGCTCATCTAGGCCCACTTTCCAAGCAGAGCCATCAGACCAGCTCCAAGACAGAGCATGCCAAACGCAGACAAGACAGTGCGGATACTAGCGCGCTGCATGAAAGGTGAGAACATGAATTCGTGAGCCATCAGCTCTACAAGACCGGTATAGATGAGAATGCCGGCGGAAACACTGTCAAAGACACCGTTGGCGAGCAACGTGGTCTGGCTCCCGGGAGCTAATGTTTCGCGTACACCAAGACCGACGGCGATCGCAATTGGAGTGCTGACGGCGTAACCAGCACCGAGGAAATATGGGGTCCATTGCTTCGACTTTGGCCACGGGATGGATGCCAATCGGGTACCAAGACCAAGTCCTTCGAATGTCTGGTGGAAGACGAGGACAACGTAGAGGGTGTTGAACTCCTGACCAGCGACGGCGAGAGTAAGACCTATGAAGACGGAGTGGAAGATGACGCCGAATTCGAGGATGAAGATGGCAGTCATCTGGGCGGCGTACGACTCTGGTTCAATGACTTCTTTCTCGGATTTCGGCGTGGCCCATGCTTCAACGGCGGCGTCAGTGTCGTGGTGCTCTCTGGAGTGACCGAGATGGTCGTCTCCTCTGACGTGTGGAGCGATTGGACAGTCATTGACGCGAGAAGACTCGCCATGTTGTTCCTCGGCACCGAAGATGGCTCCTTCGGCTTTTGAAGGCGCGACACTGTCGACGTCGTCATGGTAGCTGTTAGTTGGGGGAAGAGCCTCGAGGTTGTGGCTATGGGAATGGCCGGCCTCATGATCATGGTCATCATGTGAGTGACCAAACTTGGCGAAGCGCATGGTCATCAACTCGACGAAGAACAGGACAACGATGGTCATGAGTACAATGCCCTCTGGCCAGGAGTAGTCGGTGATGGGGCCAGTGAGGCAGGGGCTCGACAGCGCCGCGACACCAGGAGCAAGAAGCTGGAAAATGTCAGTGGAAGACTCAAGCGTACGATAGCGATACTTACATGGATGAAGGCGGTTGCAATGATGACACCAGAACCAAAGTACTTGGCGATGAAAAAGGCCCACTCTGGCACACCGACACCCCGATGTCTTTTAGCGAAGACAGGAAACCAAGTGCCTAAAAAGGAGCCGACGAGAATGACAAAGATGGCAGATATCCGCACGCCCATTCTGCCATCGTAATCGTTGCCGCTGTCACAGTCTACAGTAACAGTGTTCGCCCCGGCCTCGGGCACATCCTGGCGTGCGACCAGCCTGAGCAGGCCGACGGTCGCTTCCCTTAACATTGTTGTCGAGTTTGTGTTGATTGTGCCAGTAGGTGTGAATAGTGTTGTGATTTTATCGCGGATACATACAAAGGCGGTGTATATGCCCAGGTGTAATTGGACGTTCCTGCCAATTGGTTGAGGTCAATGCGGAATAGCTGGAGCGGAGAGACAAGGAAGAATGATTCTCAGGTTGCAAGAAGAAGGAACACACTAATTCGAGCTCCTAGCTAGAACCAGAACAATCGATTAACTCAGGTAGTTGGACGACAACGTGGTGAGGTAGCAGGAGGGGATATACCCTGAAATGGATGAGCGATAATTTCAAGATTCGAGGCACCTTGATGTATAAAGTCTTGGCACCAAGACCGAACCGTTGGCGCAATCGACGAAAACTTCTCTTTCTGATTCGCGAAGCTCAACCCGTGCCTCCCACGCTCGCAGTCGGCCCGCTTTCATGAACTGCTCGAGAACCGAAGTTTATTGCGACCTCATTTCATCTTTCACTGTACCAACTACCAGGACACCAACATCAACTATTTCTCTTGTGGTGACTTATCGTCGCGACCGTACTATTGTCGTCCATTTTGCACGTGGTCGCATGCAGGAACAAGCCATCGCACCATACGTGGTTGCTTAGTAACTCGAGAACGAAGGCTTCACCGATGATGAACAACACCATTTATGCGTTTGTGCATTTTGCACGTTTCTTTCGCTTCTTATCTCGTCTTGGCTGGATCCACGTGAACAAACATCAATCAAGATACCTCAGAGTGCACGTCTTCATTCCAACAATCTCAACACGAACTTGGAAGAATACAAGCACCAGGTAGGAAGCTACGCTCCCAACATTCATTCATTCATTCATCGTCCTTTTTGGGCGGATCACTGGAGCGATCTTGTTGCGGATCCTGTGATTCTTCCGCATCCTCGGCCTGTGCGCCTTGTTCCTCTCTTCGGACCTCCTTCTCCTCCTCTCGGTAATGCGAGCCACGCCCTCTTTCGTTGATCTCGTGATCCATCTTGTCCATAAGTTCCTGTCCAGGCAGCAACACAGCACGATCGATGGCATACGGCAGACTCCTGTGTCGTCCTCTGATCATGACGCAGATCAGGATCAGCTTCGAAAGCGTGTGCCACGAACCGCTGAAAGAGTAGTCGTCGTATGGTACACCCATAGTGATGCCAACAGTACCATAAGCGGAGACCGTCTCGAATATGATGGCCCAGATGGTGAAGTAATCTCCACCGTACACAATCTGAGTGCGCTCAATGATGGAGATCAACCAGACCGCCAAAGCCAACCACCACAGATCATACGCAAGCTGCTTGCTAATCTGCTCACCTAGGTAGGATTTGGAACCAGATTCGGCTTCGGGATCATGATCAACACCAATCGAACGTTCTTCGTAGATATTGGTCTGACGCAACGACAGAAGGATAGGAAAGGCTGAGATATACATTGCGACCACGTACATGATCTGTAGGGAAGGCGCAATGTTGCTGATAAGGATGACATAGAAACCTCCCACTCGGACTGCAAGCGCTTGGAAAAGGCCCATGATGGTCTCGGTGCCGGCGGAAATGGAACTAAATGCTGGTAGACCAATGTTCAAGATACCGAAAAACGCCCACAGTACAAAGTCGATGGACAGCTGGGCCGCGAGAAGATACCAAGTGGCATCAGAAGGGAAGAGCAGTATGAAGCATCGTCGTGGATGGTGCAACAAGAAGGCAACTGTGTGGTGCATCCTGGAATTCTTCGGCAGAAGCTTGTACATGCACCAGATGATGAAGCGCAAGAAAGCGGGGAACAACTGGTTGCCGAGGAGAATAAGAGCTCCGCACACGATCAGTACCAGGTAGTAAGTCTGGAACGGTACCATATTTGAGTTGAGCAGGTTGAGTCCGGAGTTAGTGAATGCGCTGGTGACGACAAACGCTGCCCACCAACCAGGTAAGAGATTGCCGGGTTGTGAAGTATCAATGATGCCGCGCATGGAATGATAGTAGCTGTAAGGGACCAGAGTGACGATTCCCAATGCAGTCCAGAAAAGGATGTAAGCTGGTAGCAGCCAGCTAAGCAATTCTAGTGCTCGATACTCGACACCCCCGAGCTCTTCTCGTTGCCTTTCGTCCAGAGAGTGGAATCGACCTTTGAAGTCCAGTGCAGGCTGAAATGAGATGTAGTCGTGTGGTTCGTCGTGTGGTTTCCTATGCACAGAGGCGAAAGGAGCATGGAAGGCATCACGTACTGTTCGTGACTGCCACGGCATAGGTATACCGCCATGATCGCGATAGTGGTGAGCCTGATAGTAATCTTTCTCGGCATCAGGATTCGGCTGACGTCTCCTGATCGCTTGAGTACTGGGATGATGGCGAGGAACCTTTGTAGTTCCGTCGGTTTCCTGTGGGTGATTCTTTCGTGAGCGCTCTCCTTGTGCCTCGACGTCGCCGGCTACATCCTGAGCCGCCTTTGAGTGCTGATACACATCTCTGATCTTCTTCCCGACAAAGTATCTCCGGATGTAGACAGTAGAAGCTGATACAGTCATGACATTGCCCATGGCCATGAGGAAATACAGGATAACCTGTTGGAAAGCTGTAATACTTCCGAGATTGACATCATTCAGTCCAGTGTTTGTCATTGCGCTAGTGCACAAGAAGAGGGCATCGATATACCGAAGGTAGAACTGCGCTTCTGCATCTCCGCTGTTCCCGTTCGTGGTGCTCCCATACATTATGACCGATGCTAGAAGGATGGTGAAGATGAAATAGGCCAGATGTACGCGATAAAAGTTCAGATGGAAGAGATTCGACTTGCTAAGCCATGCTGGCCGCTTGTTCGCCAACTGCGATGCTTTTTGAGGCATTGTAGATGTCTTCTAGCAATGATGAGAGGGTTCATGAGGAAAGCTTACCTAGATACTTGACGACTAGATTTTATATGAATACAACATGGCATTGTGAAATCTCGGTTTGCCCAAAGAAGGGATACCTTGCTGCCGGCATTTAATATATTAAGTTGTTGACAACATTGAATCGTACCTTCCAATTATCCACGGCATCGCGTGCTTGTAGACGTCAGAATTTTGACGTCACGCGCTAAATTCGGGATGTCGCTTCTGTGCAACCGTGTGTGGGATGCCATTTGGCGAAGATTGACAGGGACTGGTATTGAATCGTCGTCTCGTGTTTCGATAACTTATCCGAGCGGACACACAAAGACATACGAGGTCCCGTACGATATGGCAATGGGAGAAGTAAGGTAAAGTGCTGTTCACCTTGCCATCAGGAACTGAAGTTTCCGTTCCGTGTGACCCCACCGGGAAAATTCCCTCCTCTTTCCATCCCGTGACCGTCTCGGGCAAGGGCATTTCTCCAACGGGAATCGAAACATGGTTGATGGCGCACACCAACGACACCTGAATGCACTATTATTGCTGTTCCCACTCGGAGCGAACGCGATACGAGATTGACGTGATGCTCGTACTGACATTTACGACAATTGTGATGCAAGCAGGACAAGTCATGCAGTCAGATTTAGGTGAGTTGAATACGCGCAGCAAAGAGGAGGTCTTCTATGCTATCAGCATAACTCTCACCTAAATAGTCACGCATCTACGGCATAGTGGATTCACCGTCTCCCTCCTGCGATAGGGCCACCCATGCCAATACCGTCGACCTTTTCGGGACAATGGTGTCATGACACGGTACGGCCTTGCTTGTCTCGGCCCATATCCAACAACATCGAGACCTTGCTTGTTGGGCTCCACTTTAGCTGAATTTTCGAAGGTTACATGGTCAAAGTCTAATGAAAGTCTATCAAGAGTACGTATAAAAAGAGGTAAGCAGGTCCTATGGTGAGGAAGAGCTTTTCTTTTCGATACCTATACAGTAATAGACTCAAGAAAGATGCGTTTCTCTACTCTCTTAGCTGCTCCGGCATTTGCCCTTCTTGCACAGATCGGTCTCACTGCAGCCCATCCCGGTCCATACACCTGGGACTGTCTGACAGACCAAGACGCTTTTGTGGTTGCAAACAACTTTGCGCAGACCATCAGCAACTTCTCTGTACCTCTGGCTGAAGCCGTCTTCTCCGATGACTTCACAGATCAGTCCGACAGCGTCAACTCATTGATCGATGGCGGCATGCAGACTCCATTTCCAGTTGGTCTCATGATTCGTACCTCGAAATCTTTCGCTAACCAACAACACAGCTCGGCAACCTTACCTTCACTTCCAAGGCCCAACTCATCTCCTCGCAAGGCTCGCAGGCCAACGTCCCTTTCACTCTCCTGAATATCTGGCACACTTGCGACCACGTCTTCTTCCGCTGGGTTTCGAAGCAACAACCCCAACAAGTACAGGGTATCGACATCGCCCAGGTCACGCCGCAGACCAATTACTCCAACTGGGCAGAGTACGGACGCTTCCAGATCAGCATGATCTATGGTGAATTCAACTCGGCTGCATGGATTCAGAACGCACCAAGCAACTGCACCATTACATGTCCACCTATGCCGGGCTTGCCTGGAATGTCAGGAAACCACACTTCGTCGTAGAAACTTAAAATAGATGAATGAGAGAAGAAATCTTGGTTGTTCTCAAATTGTTTCGTGAAGGATGATGTCTCAAGCCGCTTAGCCGTACTCTAGCAGCTAAGGCAGGGTCAACGTTTATTCCGGTGATCGCGGGGTACCGACGGGTTACGCAGATCCAACCTCGTGCCTGTCCTATACAGAGTAACTCTAGCCGAAGTCAAAGGGACCAGCTGTCAATACTGTAATCCCACGTCACAACTCAATTACATGTACCTTATCTTGTGAAGTTGTTGTTCCCTCTCACAATCACAAACACAGAAACAAAAACACGACTGCAACCATGGACAGCCTCGAGCAAATCCTCCGCCCGATCCTTCAACCAGTCACACACGCACTGCCAACCCCCATTCGCGACCTAGGCATTTCCATTCTCGGCCAAAAATGTTACATCTCGCTCGCCGATAACATCAACCTCAGCGACTCCGAATGCCTCAAGCTGGGCATCAGTAAGGGTCTCGGTATCGGTATCATCGGCGCCAGCTCCGTCGTCAAGATTCCCCAGCTTCTCAAGCTTCTCAATTCGCAGTCAGCAGAGGGACTGTCCTTCTTGTCGTACTTCCTCGAAACTGCTAGTTATCTGATCACGCTGGCGTACAATGTCCGTCAGGGCTTCCCGTTCAGTACTTACGGCGAGATCGCCTTGATCGCGGTGCAAAATATTGCCATTGCTGTGTTGATCCTGCGCTTCACCGGCCAGGGAGCTGGTGCCGCTGCCTTTGTGGCTGGTCTCGCGGCCGCTGGGTATGCGCTCTTCAGTCAAGGAATCATCGACAACACGATGCTTGGATATGCGCAGGCTGGCGCTGGACTGTTGGGTGTTGCAAGCAAGCTGCCACAGATCTTGGCGGTCTACAATCAAGGCGGAACTGGGCAGTTGAGCGCTTTCGCAGTAAGTGGTCGTAAACTCGATCCGCTAGCAGAATACTAATGTCTCCAGGTCTTCAACTACCTTGCTGGCTCTTTGACCCGCATCTTCACGACTTTGCAAGAGGTGGACGACAAGTTGATTCTGTATGGCTTCATTGCTGGCTTCACTCTCAACCTGATCCTTGCGACGCAAATGGTCTACTACTGGAACAGCCCTACGAGCAAGGCCACCCCAGCACACAAGGTGAAGCAGTCAGGAAAGCAGGCCGTGAAGGAGACTTCCAAGGATGTGAAGCAGACTGCGAACGAGAAGTATGAGCCTTTGTCGTTCACGAACATCGCGCCTCAGGCCTTCTCCTCCGGAAACACATCTCAGACCAAGAGTCCATCTACTAGGCGCAGAGGATAGAATGGGTGACTCGATCAAATTGCGACTGGTATACGGTCATTAATACAATACAATATTTGAACGTGCCAATGCAATCTTGCATCAAGCATTCTTGGTGACACCCGGCAGAATCTCCTCGAGCTTGATACACAGCTCCTCCCAGACTCTCTTTTGCAGCTTCTCACCCTGCTCGTACTTGCCTTGCGCAATAGTCTCTGGAGCTGTGCCAAGAACCATCATTCCCGGTTCCGTTACCTGGCAGTCGTAGATATACTGACCATACGTCTCCGGCCCATCAAGAGTAGGCTGTACCAAGCACCTCGCGCCAATATCAGTCCTCCGTGCAAGTATCGCTAACAAAACATCTTTGATCATGCTCACGAGGTCACGGCTCAGACTCGAATGACATAAACCTGGTGTCGTGTAGTTCACGACCACCTTTGTTTTTTCGAACGTATTCCGTGCACAGTACTCGCGCACAGCCAGTGCTTCGAGCAGCTTGCTAGTGTTGTACCGATCTGTCATGTTGGCTATTGACTCGTCGTTCAGCGCATCGAATAATGGAGTCTTGCTTGTCGCTTGGCTTGGGTTCGCTGGTATGTACTGGCGCTCGGTGAAACTACTCCAGGGGTGGACATCGCTCGAGACGACTGTCAAGTGAGGTGTCGTGGAGTACTTATCTGCCATGCGTGAGAGGATTGGAAGAATGGCTAGCGTGAGCAGCATGGTCGAATAGACGTTCACGCTCAGTATCCGTTCAACCCCATTCTGGTCGCGGTTGAACTTCAAGCTCGTCAGTCCTAGAATGCGTCAGCACTTATGATTACGTCTGTGACTGGTGTGGAACTTACCAGCATTTAACAGAACGATGTCCAGCCTCTCCAGCCCATCCGATCGCTCCACAAACTCCTTCAGACTACTGTGATCGGACATGTCAAGCGACCAGACCTCGCACACATCCGCTCTGCCCTCGCTTTCCTCAATGTCATCTTTTGCTTCTTTTCCCGCTGCCGCGTTCCTGCATGCCAGAATCACTTTCTCCGCACCCAAGCGGACGTAGTGTCGCGCGCTCTCCTTGCCAAGTCCAACATTAGCACCTGTGACGACAACTGTCTTCCCGGCGCATGATTTGGTCGGTAGGGGCGGGTTGACGAAGAACTGCGAGTAAAAGAAATTCAGGACGGAAGAGACGTTTGGTGGACCCATCTCGATTACTGGCTATGCCGTGTGCAGTGTGGTAGAGTTCTCTGGTACTGTATGCAGCTCTGCGGCTGAGGCTGACGGCTGAGATGGATCTGGATGACGTAGCGAGATTTTTCAGTTCTATACCATTGGGTTGATGGATTCTCGTACGGCTGATAGCAGACACGGGGGTATATGAACGAGATCGCAGTATTGGTATGCGACTTTATGAGGGCAACGATGCGCGTGACTATGGAAGGTGCAGTAGTCATCACATTATATTGGCACATGGGCAGGCCAAATCACAAAGCTAACACAGGTACAGATCATCACGAACATTGGTGGTGTTGAACCGTTTGAATTTGCACAAGTAAAGGGACATTAACCAGACACCAAAAAAGAACACCAAAACGCTGCCGGTACTACCCAAGGTAAGTACTCATTCCTCCTCTGACTCTTCCGATTCCTCCTCCACCTTCTTCTCCTCTGCCTCATCCTGCTCCGCCAGCGCCTCCTCGAGCCTCGCGGCCAAGTCCTCGTCCTCCTCCGCCTCGTCCTCCTTCGCCAGCTCCTCCTCGAGCCTCGCGGCGAGGTCCTCCTCGAGGTCCTCCTCGAAGTCCTCCTCGAAGTCCTCCTCGGACCCGGACTTCCTGGCCTCCTCCTCCGACAACAGCACAATGCCAGCCCTGGCCTCCACCTTCGCCAGCTCTCGAGGTGACCTCACACGAGGCACCTCCTTCACACGCTCCTCGGCCATTTTCGCCGGCTCTGCGTTCTTCTTCTTTGCGACCTCGGTCGCCTCCTTCGCGAAGGAGATCTTTGCGGCCGTCTTGCCGGGCCGAATGCGTGGCTTGGTGGCAGCCAGCTTTACTCGCTTGACGACGGGCTTGTTGTTGGCCTCGTTGTCGGCCTCGTCGTTGGCCTTGCGCTTGGCTGGGTTGGCGACCGTGTTGTTGACCTTTGGCAAGGCCGGCTTGGAGGCCTCGCCGCTGCCCTTTGGCTGGGCCGGTGCCGAGGCCTGGGCTGCAGAGTCCTTGCGCACCGGCTGGGCGGGCTTCTTGGACGACGCCGCCTTGGGCTGGGTGCCAGCGAACATCGGATAGTTCGAGCGGTCCACAGGATCGCGCTCGGTGCGGACCACAGGAGCGCGCTCGGCGCGGACCTGTTCGACGGAGCGGCGTGCTGGCATGGCGGAGAGTCGACGAGCGGATTCCTCCTTGGTCTTCTTGGCGATCTTTGTCCACTGGTCGTGGAGAAGTCCCATGTTCGCTGAGGTGCTGTGCAAGTGGGTTAGCTGGTGTGTGTGCTGATGTGTGTGCAGATATACTTACAGGTATTTGTGCAAAGATACTGGAACAGTGGTGTATGTGTGAGTGGTATGGGTAAGCTGTTGGTATGATGACAGTACGAGTGGTATGATGAGATGGAGAATGGTATGACAGAATGATATGAGAAGAAAGGTGAGTTCTGGTAGGATTCCTGTTTCTTATATATTGCTTTCCCTTGCTATACACCAAGGTAGTTCTGAGCACCTTTCTCTGTACAGCCACAGGCCTCCTCAAGACAGGCAGCAAGCACATATATTGAAGTCAAAAACGTGGAATCAAAATCTACTGAGCCAGTCACATCGCTCCCATGCACGGATAGACTTTTCAAATATTGGCAGCACTGTAGGCGGCAGCACCGCTGCTTAGGCAGCGATACAGCATGTTCAGTACAGCCTGGTCAACTCGTTGAGTGTGTGTTTCGAGGTTCAGGTAGTCATCCGGAGCGGGAGCCTGGAAAGAGCGCACTCATCGCGATAGGCGACCGCGTCGACGATGTAGACTGCAGCCGAAGCCGATCGTGAAGATGTTTCTCTACCTGTTTCATGCTGTTCACATATCATCAGCAATCCTTACTTCAACGCAACCAATAGAAAACACAGATCAGTGATCTGAAATAAGAGATAGAGCATACCGTTACAGCACGTCGTTCACGAAATGGTCGAATAAGGTGCGGCTCGTCTTTCTAGCATGTTGGAGGGGGAGCAAGCGTCCGCGATAGTGGGCCATCTCGAAAAACACAGTGGGCCGCCTCGAAAACATAGTGGCTGCCTCAGAAGCATAGTGGGTCGCATTGAAAGTATAGTGGGCCACCTCGACAATATAGTGGGCCATATCGAAAGCATAGCCACGCAGATGCTATCAAGACATACTGCTTTTGGAAGTCACGATGTAAAAATTCATGGAAAAACTAGTTGCAGTGTCACTGAATTGACTATTCTCATAGCATATTCGGAAGTAAGGTAGACCGCAAAAACAGGATTGCCCATCTGTCGACACTTTCGAATTGGGTCATTTTTTTCTTGTTGTCACCTGCTCTTTCGAAGCGTTTCCGACAGCTGGAGTCACTGCTTCAATGGTGGGGTCTGTGCATTTCCCGATGGTGACTACCTCATATTATCTGTCGTCGCCTGGCCAAGCTGTGCATCGGAATTCATCAGATAAAGAAAAGTAGCTTCAAATATGTAGCAGAATCGCATACGGCAACGCGACCAGAGTGCAGAAGAGCCGGTGACGATCGGCATGTCGTCCCCAGACCGCCAAATAAGGTGCGGCTCTGCTGCCGCGTCCGAAACTTTTGATGCAACCCAAAGTGAACGCCCACCCAAATCACGTGATCGATGGGAATTGGCGCGAATGATGTTAGCATCGGTCACAGATTGCCACGGCACAACTCACTCCACGTCAAGGCACCTCTGGCGACTCCTTATGCTCTGCTGATGTCGAATGCCCAGAACCTCCAGGCACTATTTCCACTTTTTTTCCGCCATCGAGGGAGAACTAGTAGCTTATAAAGACTAGTCAGTGCGAGGCCAGACACCAGGTAACAGAGTATCATCATGCATCTCTGCGCCATGAGAATGGGTTCCGGTATATCTCGCAGGCAATTCACCTGGCCTAGGCTGTGTGGTGCGGATTTGATACTCGGCTGTGCCATATATACAGTCCTGTTTCGTTGCGATGATGCCGATGGCAATTGTGCTGCCAATACCGGTATAGGCAGTCGCTGATCCCACTATGATCCTTCACTAATCGATGAGTATAGAATGAGCTGACCGCTGGCGTGGTTCTAACACAACTCAAGAGACTGTGATCTGTGACCGCTCCTTTTCCTCTGGCGTCCGCCTTCCACTTGCTGCCCTCTGCAGCTGTGCTCGACTGTCGTCATCTCCCCTATGACCAGACCTTTATCACAGACGTACTTCACCGTATCTCCACCTCTCAAGCATCTCAGAGGACATGCGGGACATGCCTATGCCTACCCGGCCACGGTGGAGCTTGCAAATACCACCCCGCGAGACGCTGTCAGCAACGGGACACTCTACAGCGCTCTGCAGTTGATGTCTATGCATACGACATCGCTCACCTGAATCGAGCACATACCGGCGAATATGGATAGACCGAGGCTGCTCCCGAGGCTTTGACTAGCGTTGCGGCCTATGTGAGAACATCTACTGTTGCTTCACCATGTACTGCACCGTCCATGACGACGTCTGTTGCTACTGCCGCTACCTCTACAGTAGCTTCAGTTGCTGCAGCGGCGTACACCGTTCTCTCTGCCACCGCATCGATATGTAATGGCCTCATACGACTTGTTCCAAGAAAGAGTCTTCTGATCCTTCCAGTCATGCCACATTCATGATGACGGCTTTGTCCACTGTTAGAGAAGAGAATGCTGAGATAGAAGGGGTGTTTTAGATCGTGTTAAATACGCTCATCATGGTCCTCCTTCAAATCCTTGATACCGAGTTCATGCACGGATGCGTGATAACGGTCAAGATCCCGATCTCTTAGTTTGACACCAACGAGAGGTCAGATAGGGTTCGAGGGTGTTCTCCATGTTGTTTGTAGACAAGCAAAGTTTACTGCATACACGCGTCCGACGCCTGAGCTTCGCAGAGTTCATTATTGATTCATGTCGAGTCCATGCCTCTGCTGTAATCTTCGCGGTAATCGTCGTGCGCATCGCTCGGCTTGTCCTCCTCTTCAATCGACAGCGGTATCTCCTTCGATACGTCGTGCGGAATGTGTATTAGAGCATGGACGACACGGGTGGGCGAGGTTGCGGTGCTTGCAAGTTCCAACTGCAGTGCTTCCACGGAGACGGTTCGACCGAGATCTCGGGACGCGCGTGCGACAGCGGGCCGAGCCGTCAGTTGATGACGCATCATGAGGTGGTTTATGTGGGGAGTTTTCTGAGTGACATCCATTAACTTCAATTTAGCCCTATACCGGCGTTTTGAGATCGAAAGCAACCGTCCATGCCCTCTTCTTGTTCATCACGAGGTGTGAGATTGAGGTGTAATTCCAAAGCCTACGAAGCTCAGATCATCCGTACCGTGCCGCGACTCGTCACTCATAGACCACCCCTCCATCGATTGACCTGAGCCTGCCCTACAATCTATTCAGGGTCGAAATACCGCGGTCCAGGAAGTTAGGCATGACCTGATCGACTTTACTTTCACGTTACGCTAACGTATGCTTTTTTTCGAAAATCTCCGATACTGCGTGTGCTCGCGTGATCTCCTTCCTCTTCGGACCTCCACGTCATCACATTAAGTTTCACTGACATCTATTGAAGCACACCAAGCTTTTCTTTGACTCTCGGCGATGACCTGCTCTCAGTTCGAGCGGCGACGGTGGAGCAGACAACTCATGAGTCTTATCAATGTCATGCTTCAGTCACCATGAAACGTTCTGTGCGCCGAGACTTATAATCTCTGACGCCCCCCATTGATATTTGCTTTTCTCAGAACAATCTCTTTGGTCAATCTCTTGCTGTCCGACAAAAGAATCACACCTCTACCATGCAGACGCTGATCGAATGGCGCCGGCAGAAAACACAGGCTGGTGTAATACATGCTCAGAACCTGCGATCCATCAGTCTGAAGCACAGAGAGGCGGGCGGGAATGATGGTATGAAATACCAAAGGAAATCCCAACAATCGAGATACTAACAGTATCATAGGACTGGATTCGACGGCATCCAGGCTCTCATTGACATCCACCACCAGACTAACTCAACAAAGACCGTCTGAGGCGTCGACGCCCTCACTGGAATGCGGCAAGGTCGGCGGCCTGGAGAAATCCGATGATCAGCCAAAGAAGATACACGTCAAGTGTGACACCGACAGCAGAGATCAGGCAGATCCACGCAATTGGTCTCGAACGCAACGATTAGGAACAACCGCCCTTCTATTCATGTTGGTTTTCTCCCAAGGTTGGGTATCTGCTTGCGATTCAAACGTCATCAAGCCCATGAGTAAAGAGTTCCACGTCAGCCAAACGTCTCAAACTCTGGCTACTGCTCTCTTTCTCCTCGGTATTTCCGCAGGGAGTCTCATCGTTGGTCCGCTATCAGAAGAGCTTGGTCGAAACCCCGTATATCTTGTGTCAACGATGTTCTACCTTTGCTTCACCCTCGGCGACGCCTTGGCACCCAACTTTGGTGCTCAGATCACCTTTCGATTCTTGGCCGGCCTCTTCTCTAGCCCAGCGTTATCCTGCTACGGCGGCAGTCTGGCAGACATGTACGACACTGAGGAAAGGCAAAAGGTCTGGGCAATCTTCGCACTGAGTCCGCTCTTGTCGCCCGTGTTGTCTCCTGTAGCAGGCGGCTGGATCGAAAATCACATCTCCTGGCGCTGGGTGTACTGGATTGGGCTCATTCTCAGCGGCGCTGTGTACCTGGCAGCACTACTATTCCTACGTGAGACGTTTTCACCCATGATTATACAATGGCGGACATACCATCTCCGGCAAATCACTGGCGATGACAACTATACTTGCGACCTAGAAGGACGAGAATCTCTTGGATCGCGATTGGCACAAAACCTCACTCGGCCAGCCAAATTCTTCACAACAGAACTCATCATCATCACTCTTGGTTTCTATCTCATAGTCGTCTATGTTGTCCTGTTCACGTTCCTGAACGGATTCGAATTCATCTTCACAGACACGTACGGACTATCGCCTGGCATCACAGGTCTCGCATTTGTGGGTGTTACCATCGGAGCCCTCATCTCTACTTCAATAACGCCGCTTGTCAGTTTCATTCACCGTCGCATTTCTGGAATGAAGGACGTCTCTGGTAGTGATGTTCCCGAACTTGTCCTCATTCCTGCTGTCGTTGCCTCGCCCTTCTTTTCCATTTCCCTGTTCTGGCTTGGTTGGACGAATTACTCTTCTATAAGCTATTGGTCCGGCTACGCAGCTACCGTCATGTTCGGATACTCGATAACTGCCATCTTCGTGTCGAGTTACATTTACATCATCAACAGTTACGGCACCTTCAGTTCGAGCGCATTGGGCAGCATCACAATGGCCCGGTATCTATTCTCGGCGGGCATGGTCGTGGCAGCTCGACCCATGTACCAGGGCATCGGTGTGCATTGGTCTTTAACCCTGTTGGGCTGTTTGGGTCTCATATGCTTGCCATTCCCGTTCTTGCTCTACAAGTACGGCCATGTCTTACGAGAAAAGTCGGATTTCATCGACGGCGACGACTAGTTAATTCGTACTAATATTCATGAACTTCATGCCATCTCAGCCTCGTCCATATTCCTGACAAACGTCACGAACCACTTGACCGCGTTAATGTGTGCAATGACGCTCTGCTTCTCGTTGACCGTGTGGATGTTACCAAGTCCTGCGTGACCCTCCTCGTAACCCGGCCCATACCTGAAGATGTGTCGCGTCAAGTCCCAGTAGTATCTGGTATCTGTATTTCCTGTCGACAATCCCGGAGACATCTTGATATCCATGCCATATACAGCTCTTGTGCTGCCACTGAGAATAGCCCAAGGAGTCAACTTTCCTTCGTCGTCCATGATCGTGGTAGGTGTGACTGGGGCCGGTTCCAGCTCCGTTGCGGCATTGAGCGAGATGGAGCCTGCCGCTTCCTTGCCGTCAAACGCATGCAACGTCAAGTTGTACTTGTGTGCTACAGCAGATCCGATCTCCGTCAAATGCTTGTGCACAACTTTAGAGGTGCTGCCAATGTTGATTCTGTGGTTGACTGTTGCCGAAACACGTTCTGGCAGGGCATTCACTTTGGCGCCGCCCGAGATGAGGTCAACGGCCTGCGACGTCTGCATGAGATAGCGCTCCTCCAGCCCCATCTTTGCAGCCTCCTCAGCAAGGAGGTCCTTTTTGCGATGACATGTGCGTTGTTTGCTGTCCGCACGGCGATGGAGAAGACGCTTGAGCTTTGAGGGAAAGTCTGGGCTGTACTTTGCTCCGCATTGGAGGGCGCCCAAGAACGGATTCTCATCCACCAGTCGGGGGGTGTAGCGTTCTGCTTCGATGCGAGTAATAAAGTCTGCAAGAACGCCGATACTGGTATGATCCGATGGGATGGACGAATGGCCGCCAGGCATTCTGACCGTGATGGTGACGTCGGTGTACCCCTTCTCACCCACGGCAGGCATTGCGAAAGCAGAACCCCACGCTTCGACCATACCACTTCCCTCATCAACAATTGCGGCGACCGAGTCCTTGCCATATCTTTCGACAATAAATGGAGCCAATGTGCCGGCTCCTCGTGGACCAGAAACCTCCTCGTCAAAGCCAAAGGATAACAGTACCGTGCGTTTGGGTTGAAACTCGGCCTTGAGCAACAACTCGACCGTCTCCATAATGGCAGTGAGCTGGTTCTTGCAGTCAGAAGACCCCCGGCCCCAGACGGACTCGCCATCATAATGACCAGAAAAGGGCGGGTATGTCCATGCATCGATGGTGCTCTTCTCGACAGGTACAACGTCTTGATGTGCCATGAGCAGAGTTGGCTTGAGCGACTCATCCGAACCTTGCCAAGTGTACAGCAATCCGTGAACGTTGACATGCTCTTTCTTCAGCTTGCTGTGCAGTAGCGGGTATGTGGACTCGAGATATTCCTCCACCTTGTAGAAGATTTCGAACCGTGGGTCCTCCTCTGCGGAGCCCATGTCGTCGTAAGATATGGACGGGATCTGGACGATCTCAGAGAGTCTTTTAATCGACTGTTCGCGGAAAGAAGAAGTGTTGAGGTAGGATTCCATCTCCTGGAGGTTCTCGTTTGTTGCATTGGGAAACAGAGGCTTGACCTGGGGACATAGCGACTCGGTGTTGACATGCTGAGAAGATGGCGAGTCGTCGTGGAAAAAGAGACTGTTGCCGAACCAGAAATAGAGCAGGTAGTAGAATGCTGTAATCCACAAGAGAGCACCAGCGATCCTCAATCTTCGTGCACTGACAGGGTTGGCTCTTTGGTCCGGCGAGCGTGGTACCGCTTGCGGAGGTGGGAGCAAATCGCTCTCTTTCTCGAAAGCCATTGCGAGGATGAAAGTTGGAATTACGAACCTACAAGTGAAGAAGAGGGAGGTAATGACACCCTACCGAATACCAACAAGGCAGCAGTACACCTTATCTTAGCCCAAGGATCCCCATATCGCTGCCTCCTTCCAGGACGGGTTAGTCAGGAACAGAAAGCGGAGGTCACTGACGAACGCCGAGCCGAGGATCTTGGCATGTCAACTCATCCTACCCCGTTCGAGCCTCGACTTACTCCATCGGATGGTGAATTCAATGTTCTACTGATGGTAATAATGATAGCACTTTATATATGGCCGACCTGGCATTGGCTCTGAATGCATGAGGGCGATCAATTACAGTGAACAGATCTTGCCCTCCAGCCTCGATGACAAGAGTCTCCTCAATCAGTAGTTTTCACGCCTGCAATATTGTCGCTGCATATCTGATTGATAAGCGAAGCTTGTCCGAACGACGTGTGTATAGGCCGAGGTTCGAAACATCACTTCATTGACTGCACTCGGAACGAGAATAATAGTTCCCTCTTGTAATTCACCACTAACAGACCCTTCGCAATGTCAATCAAGCTCGAAGATATCGCGGATAAGGCAGTCCAAGATGGCGTCTTCTCCGGCGCCGTTTTTCACGCCAGTGATGCTTCTGGACGCTTCAATTACAGCAAAGCATTTGGAAAGACTTCAATGGACTCGGATGCTCAAGACATGAGCGTCGATACTGTCTTCCAATTGGCATCCACCACAAAGCTCATGACAACGATTGCTGCCCTGCAAATGGTCGAGCAGGGAAAGGTCGCCCTCGAAGACGACGTCTCGGACATTATCCCAGAAATGGCAAAGCAAGGCATTCTGACCGGCTTCGACGACAAAGGCGAACCGATGTTACAACAGCGCAAGAACCCCATCAAGCTGCGGAACCTGCTCACCCATAGTGCTGGATTCTTGTATGACGGCTTCTCACCACTCATGATTAAGTACCGGAAACGACAAGGCCGCGTCCCGGGTCAAGGTGCGACTCTCGAGGAGCGACAGCTACACCCTATTGGTTACGAGCCAGCTACGGCATGGACGTACAGTACAAGCATCGACTGGGCCGGGCGTATGGTCGAGAGACTCAGCGGCCTGGACCTGGATGAGTATATGCGTCAAAACATCTGGCAGCCACTTGGAATCGAAAACCTCACGTTCTGGCCTGACAAGAAACCAGGTATGAAGGAGAAACTAGCCAAGATATCGAGTCGGAACGCATCGGGCAAGGTCGAGACTCACAAAGGACGATTCCTTAACGATGGTTCGACGGATGCTTTTGGCGGTCATGGCACTTTCGGATCCGGAGCCGAGTACATCAAAGTGCTACGTTCTATCCTCGCGGACGACGGGAGGTTTCTGAAGAAGGAAACCACCGCATTAATGTTCAAACCATGGCTCAGCAAATCCAGCAAGGAGTCCTTGAATGAGACCCTAAACAATCCTCGCATGGCAAGCTTTTTTCCAGGAGAGTTCCCAGCAAACAACGACTATGATTGGGGTTATGGTGGACTGCTGTCCGGAAAGGACTTGCCCGGCTGGAGAGGTAAGAACACTCTCATCTGGAGCGGTTTGCCGAACCACTATTGGTTCATCGATCGAGAGGCCGGGCTTTGCGGTATATTCTGCACCCATGTCTTGCCAGCAGGAGACCGCAAAGTTGCTCAAGTCATCACTGCATTCGAAAAAGCCATGCACGAACGGTCGGTGCCGTCTAAGTTGTGAAATGAGATTGGGTATATACGCATTAGTCGTGAGGGTTCGTAAGCTTGCTACTCCTTCTCGCCTTGTTCTCGCTTCTCCCGTCCTTCTTGTACGTAGCTCTTTATCAGAAACGACACGCTCACTGCTATTCCGATGCCCGACAGTCCTATCGCAAAGTATAGTGCTCCCCTGTAGCCCTGGAGAGTATCGCTCGGTGTCTGACCTCCATTGTTGACATGGCTCTCGATAGTGCCAGCAAAACCAAGACTCAGTGAGATACTGTAGTTGACCACAGTGTTGACGAGACTGGCTGCGATACCTTGGTGTTCCTTCTTGACCGCGTTTGACAAGATCAAAGTGGCAGCTGGGAAAGACATGTCCATTCCCCACGGAATGATGATGGTGCAGACAAAGATTTGCGCCCAGTAGATTTGATCGACAGGACAAGTGGCGATGAGAATGGTCCCGATGGTGAACATGGTCAGAGCGATGGTCATAACCCAAGCTGGCTTGAGACGACCCAGGAGATATCCAGTCATGATGGATGCACATGCTCCAGAAACCGCTACAGGGCAGAGGTACGCCGTGGTGAGTAATGGAGATGTCCCGCGAAGGGTTTCGAGGATTTGCCAGATGTAGTAGATCCAGATACCGAAAGTAGCCCAGCCGCATGCGACACAGGCGAGTACAAAAGCAACATCAGAGGACAGTGCCTCGAACGGTATTAACGGTGCCGACGCCTTTTTCTCGATGTAGAAGAAGATAGGGAAAAGAATCACACCAATGATCAAACAAACATAGACATATGGCTCCTTCCATCCGACGACTCCAGACTGGTTCCAAGCAAAATTGACCAGTATGAGTGCCGTAACACCAACGGAGCCCCCGAGGATATCGAGCTGTATCATTCGTTCACGAAATGTCAGGTGGTGTGAAACTTTCCGTGGAGGATCTGGAATGGCATACGACCCCACGACTGCTGTGATCGAGAGAGTGATTGCGAAGGACCAGAAAGTCCAGGGCCACCAGACCAGATTGAAGATACCCGCGAATAGAGCACCAACGATAGAACCTCCAGGCGCAGCGGCTCCGAAAAGCGCAAACATCATTGCCTTCTTCCTGCCAGGCGAGTAAGACGCGCCGAGGATCGCAAGACCGTTTGGTAGACATATCGATGGACCGATTCCCTGAAAAACTCGGGCGAAGATGAAAAGAACGTGATTGCTGTATACTGCCAGACCGGCAATGACAGACCACAGCGCAAACCAACAGTACCCGATCATTACCATCTTTTTGTAACCAAAGACATCACCAAATCGGCCCGAGAGGAGGATGAAGCTACCGATCGTCAAGCTGTAGCCAGCGATAAGCCAGCTGAGGGTACCAGGGTTGGTAATGTGGTAGTGGTCGCCTATGACGTGGAGGATACTAAGGGATTGTCCGAGTCCACATTGAGTAAGGAACTGAATGAGAACAATGCAAGCAACGAAGAAGAACTCGCGCACTGGAGATAGCTGTTCGGCGATGGAAGCTGTGGAAGCGGTGCGTGAAAGATCTGTCTCCGAACGGCGCTCTTCGCCTTCACCACTGGTGTTCTCCTGCTCTTCTTCCGATGTTGTCAGATATGGCTGCGACTCTTCATCCTCCCTTGCATGATCGCGAGTTTGAACCGTATCCATGTCGCTATTGGTAAGGTCCGGAAATGTAGGACTTTTCCAGTACGACAACGCGCGAGCTCGAATCGATGCTTGATGTGTTCGTTTAGAGCGCCGGTGGTGTAAAGGATAGCGGTACGAGGAGGGTGGTGTTGGTGTCCTGGATCATCCTGGAGAAGAGCTCGAGGGACTGCGCTGTACTTGATGCAGTCAACAAATCAATGCTTGGTAACAGCTTCGAAGGGAAAATTGAAAACGAATGCGCTCGCTTTCCGGCAATAATGACGCCGAAATCAACAATAATGTGTCGACGGTATTGTGACGCGGCATCTGTTCCGTGTCAACGGCATTTGTAATCTGCAGATTTTTGAGCAGAACATATCTGGCAAGATACTTGAGCGGAAACAACAAACGTGGTATTTGCAGACCACATCGATCGTCAAACCATCTACCAAGACCGCAAGACATCTCCAGTGATCGTACCTGAAGCAGCATCCTGGTCCTCGATACCTACATGTTACTCACGACTCCAGCTGCACGATGATATCGCTGGACAACGACGGATCGTCTACTTGTATTACGGACACAAAACCCATCACAAGGCAGTCCGTTCCAGTGGACCAGTGTCCCATGCGAATGCCTGCTGACTTGCTCGAGGCCCGATCAATGATTGTAATGGTTTACGCTGGCTATGAAGAATGGTCACGTGGTGATCTTGAATTGCGGGGTCATTTGCCCGGGCGGCAGCGCGCCTCCGCCTCGGGCAGCTTTGATTACTCACCGTATCGCGTCTCACGTGTCTAGTCTTCAGCCGCACGTTGGTCCTTTTGCTTGGATCCAATCAGAACATGGATGCGCATGGCAGCCAAGATAAGTCCAGGTAGGTTGGTGTCTGAAGATGACTGTTCGCGGACATGGTCTATCACCGGTAAGTCCTGCACCACTCGATACTCCATGTCGACATACTTTCATCTATCATCGGACGTGAACGAGTAGACAGTGACATCGGGAGATGATCCTCGTCTTAGACTGCCGAGAACGATCACAACGAGACCAGAAGCGCAGTCGCACTCATGGCTAATCTCTCACATCCATCCCCTAAGATGGAGAGCGATCCGCCACTGAACAGAGCCTGCGAGCCATGTCGCCAGTCAAAGGTCCGCGCCCATGTCGTCTTTCTTCTATTATTGCTAACTTTGAACAGGTGAGATGCCTTCCCGGTGTGTCGGACCCGTCGCCAATATGTCAACGCTGTCTGAAGAACAATCGTGCATGCGTTTTCGCCAATCCACGTCGAAAGAAACCTCGCAAGAGGACTGACGCCAGAGTCGCCGAACTCGAAATGGAGATCCAAGCCATGCGCAAACTCCTCGGTCAGTCAAGACAGCTTCATGTGGCTTCTCAGTCCGCTTCCAAAAGTCCGCCAGACAATACCTCCAATGATCGTCAGCCCGTTCCGAGAGTTGCATCGCTATCGCAAGGGAACATGTCAGTCGAGGACCTCATCACATCCATGGCCGAGCCAACCTTGCGCGAGACGCGCCACGAAGATCCCGTGTCGCAAGGTCTAGTGACGCTTGAGAAAGCACGTAATATTTTCTCCGTCTTCCGGAAGAACCTTCTCCCTCATTATCCAGTACTTGCCATCACAGAAGACTCTGCTTTTGACGATTACAGAGCCAACAAGCCCCTCCTTCTCCACGCCATCCTTGCTAGTGGATCCTCTCAGGCCGAACCCGAACTGTATAGCGGTCTCAGTACCTCGCTCATCCAGGAATATTCTAAACGTATCATGCTATCAGGTGAAAAGTCGCTCGAGCTCGTTCAGGCCATGATGGTCTCCAGCTCATGGTACTACTCTGCAGATCACTGGAGAAATCAGAGATTTTACGAGTATCTGAACATAGCCTCAACCATCGCCCTCGACCTTGGTCTGGGAGAGCCGTATCGACCAACAGACCCCACCTTGTCTTCCATCGGAGGCTTCTATCTCGGTGGAAGCAAGACTGTCACTTTAGAAGCGCAAGACACTGAGAACTTCATCGACCGTAAGCGAGCCCTGATCGGATGTTACAATGCCTGCGAGATTATTACCATGAGTCTACGTCGACCCAGCATGATGAACTTTACCATGTACATGGTCGAATGTACAAAGGGACTTGAAGCATCGCCGCTGAAGAACGACAATTGCTTGGCTGCTTGGGCGAGATTGATGAATATGGCCGACGAGATCAGCGTTGCCTACGGTCTGACAGATCAGTCCAAGAGAGCTAGTCTAGCGGATGAGCATATTCAGCAGAGCATGACTTCATTCACACAGAGAATCCAGGCTTGGTACACGAGACACGTCAACAAAGGTTATCCTGGTACGTTGCGTCAATCCTCCGCTTCATCCATGCGTATGCTTTCTAGTACTGACTTCGACCAGAATCTCTTTTCATCATGTTCCACCTGATCACCGCCTGTATCTACGAACCCGCTCTGTACGATTACTACCCTCCCGACACTTTCAAAGTTCCATACGACCTGACACTAGTCGTTATTCTCCAGTCAGACTTCAGCGGTATCCCTTCACGACCCTCTGAATCAGTCTGTTGTCTTGCTCAATCTGTCCAAAACATGATAGATCACTTCGCGTGTCAAGACATGGACTTTGTGCGCTCCTTACCCAATCATTTGCTAGTCCGAATCGTCTATGCTTCTTATATTCTCGTACGGATAGCCATGCTCGACATGCTCAGTCCACCTCTATCGACTGCTTACCAGGACCTCACAAGCGTGGACCTCTACATCGGGAAAGCCATTGATCACATGGTCGAGGCTTCTGGCATGCTCCAATATCGCAACCCATCACTATTCGTCGCTCGGATTATCAAGTTGCGGAAGTGGTACAAATATCAACAACAGAGATGGCGATCTGGTGCCCCACTGGATGAATCGTACTTCACCTTGTTCGCCGGTCCTGACACGCATCCCTGTCTTCAATCGGCGCCCGAAGACGAGCTCATCGACGATGCATCGGTAGAGGAAAGTGGCTGGGAGAACATCCCTGGTCCGGCTTCGCAAAATCAGCAGCAACACCCGGAATATGCGATGCCAGAGGGGCAGACTTCGTTCAGTCCCGCGATACTGGACGGTGACTGGAACAATGATCTGATCGAGGCTGATTTTCTCGACATGGCGAACCAATACTCTGGGCTTGACGACCCGAACAATGATTTTGACATGAGTGCGTTTGTTCCGATGCAAGGTGCTTTTGGCCCTCCTTACATGGGGGATGGCCTGGGACAATTTGGTTTCGAGAAGTTGCATTGACACCACTACTTGAGGCGAAGCCATGCTCCGTCGAGATCATGCAGGAAATCTCCTCTCTAATATACACTAGTCATCAGTCGCTAGCTGCCCGCAACTGTCCAGATCATAGCAACATATACTACACATCTCTGATCTCAATCACCCTAACTTTCCACTTGCCGAGCCTGAACACTAGCGTCTTATCGTTGATCAAGTGCTGGTCGCCAGTGTCCGGCGCATACTTTTTGAGCTGAACAAATTTCAGCTCGGTCGAGTTGCTGGACGAGGGCTGTGTACCGACGTAAACGCCTCCAGCACTAATCATCCGCTGCGCCTCAGCTCGCGAATCGACGAACCCTGCCTGTACCATTATGTAAGAAATCTTTCGCCCGTACACAGCATCTCGTGGCAAGTGCAGCGTCGCAGGTATCTCCGCGTTGCCGGCAAAGGTTGCCGCTTTGCTGCTGTCACCTTCTACCTTTGTTTCTTGCAACTGCGAGGTGCCAGCGGAGAGTGATTCCAAGGAAGGTTTCCTCATCGAGCGATGCTGCTCCGCTGTGCTCTTTGCGATTTCTTCTCCGTGGATTAGTGCCAGTACCTCTTGCGCAAGCAGGTGGTGTGGCTGTCTCTTTCCAGGATCCGCTGTGTGCTCTTTCATGACCGCCGCTATCTCGGACACGGGCACAAAGGTGAATAGCTTTAGGTATCGCTCGACATCTGCATCAGCGGATTTCAGGAGGAACTAAGAGACCGATCAGCGAGGTCCACAGGGTTCGTTGCTTCAGAGGATCGTACCCCGTATACATCAAATGAGCTTGTCATGTTTGGATCTAGCCAAATCGCGTTCCCTGCGCTCTTGCCAAATTTGGCGCCGGAAGCCGTGGTGAGAAGCGGAACGGTGACACCGAAAGGAGATAGCATGTCTAGGGAACCGGCATCCTTCTGCATGTAGTTCCTGTCCGGGTGATTCTCGCTCATATAGCGTATCGCATCCATTCCGGCGATGATGTTGCCGTACTGATCCGAGCCACCGACCTGCATCTGAATCCCAAGGTTAGAATACATGTGCCACCAGTCCCAGGCCTGCAGTAAGGGGTAAGAGAACTCGGCAAAAGACATGCCATCTCCTTGTGTCATTTTGTTCTTGACTCTGGGCCGGGTCCGTCAGTATGTATGGCCCCTCGTGATGTAGTGTGAGGGGACTCACTCACGTATCCCGTCCTAGCATGGTACCCATACGTGCCCCCATACCCATGTACCTCAAAAAGTCCACAATGGACAAGCGGTCGAGCCACTCGCGATTGTTTCTGACCTGCCATAAGCCGCGCTCTTCACCGTCACCGACTTGACCAAGCCGTTCAAGCATAGGTTTGGTATTGCTCCATAGTCCCCGCACCTGCGCTGTTATACCCTCGACATTACGCTCGTATGTACTTTGCTCCATGCCATTGCGAGTGGTCAGACGACCGGTGGGATCGCCAACACGAGCAGTCGCGCCGCCGACGAGAGAGATGGTCGAGTGGCCGTATGCATGTAGCCAGAAAAGGATCATGAGAGGAACGAGGTGGCCCAGGTGTAGTGAAGGTGCAGTCGGGTCAATGCCGGAATAGGCCGATATGCGCCTGGTGGAGAGGAGAGTCGAGAGATCATCACGATTGCTGCACGGTTCAGTACAGTGAAACAGTTGCGAGTATTTGCGAAACGTACCCAGCAATCTGGTTAATGAAACCGCGCTCTTCTAGAGTCTCAAAGAGTGGTCTTGTGGTTGAGGCCTGAGAGCTGGCTCGCCGGCAGTTCAGGTGGTTATGTGTAGTTCGTGGTAACGATCCGCTCGACACTTTTCGAGACGCAGCCGATATCGAGAATCGCCATCTTGCTGCCTGAGAAGTGCTGACTGGCAGCTTGACCCAGTTCATCGAGGCAATCTCAATGCCATAGATTGACGGTACGGATACGATCAATTAGCTGGTCGCGTTTGGAGAAATCTGGAAATCGCGAAGATCCGGCTTATGTCCGATGTCTTGGCGTTTTGGTATAGAAACAAGAGCAACGAGTCATGTCCAAGCAGCCTTCTTTCGTTGTGCATTTCTGAACTATTTTTATATAGATGTTGTTCTATACAAAGACATAAAAGCTCATGCCTAGACAATACGCGTCTCATTATAATTCGACACGAACAGCCACGATGCTCTCACCAATAAGCCCGGTCGCCCAAAGCCAGGCCTCTCTCTTTCCGGAGTCGATCGGCGTCAAGATGGCGGTAGTAAGCATGTTGACCCTGTCGCCAGTATCTTCAAAGATTACCTTCGGCTCGCCCAGCTTGCCATTGGCGGATCTCGATACAAAGTGTACGGTACTAGACAGCTTAAGGTCATGGTCGTCTTCGAGTTTCGCGAGCTTATGAGCTTGGGACAAACCCCCGAGTACATAACCACTCAAGTCTTTTCCTTCCGAAGCGTGAGGATCATGGAAGTAGTATGGATTGTCCAAGGTGTTGTCGAACGATATGGTTTTGTGCTTGATGAGACTGGGATAGTTGGTATCATCCACGGTCACTAAGTGGAGCTTGCCGGACGCCGCACTCGCGATCATGATCTCTTCCGTGGTTTCGCTCAATCTTGGTCCATGTCCTATGCCATTGTTGTTATGCAAAGTGTCTATGGCCACTTTCGCTTCAACGTGCGCTTCTGGTGCGACTCCTTTCAGCGCAGAGAGGGTGATATGAACAGTATCGGTCCAAGCCGCAATGGGCAGAAGGTCTTCGAGTGCGCGCATTCCACCTTCGCGGTAGTAGTGATCGTTGGTCACATACAGAGTGGACGGACTTGTCGCAATCACATCGTTGGGGGTTCTGATCATTGGGTGGCGCACTGATCGTACATGCTGAACCGTCTTCGTGCCAAGTGTGTGATAAAAGATTTCGACCTGAGATCGTGCTCGAGGCTCGGTGTCATTCGTCTTGCGTAATGGGTTGGGCAGATGATTTATGGCGAAGAGATAGACAGCATCGTGCTTGATCGGATCCGAAATGACATCGATACCGTGTGTGACAAATGGACCGTTGAAGTTTTCGAATTGTAAACGCTGAGACTCTTTGGTCTGGTCTCATTAGTCTGATATTCAGCGTAAAAATACTGCTCTCGTGAACCTACTGTAGCATCAATGGTATGGAAGGAGCCTGTGCCGGCTAACTCTGGGTGATCCGTGTGACCCATGCCTGGGAACCAGTCCATACGTGACTGCACACTGTCATCGCAAGCGGCGAACAGGGTATTACTTGAGCTATGGTAGTGGAGGTCCTCGCATGCGATGGTGTCGGAGATGTATATCAAGTCGTTTTCAGCGACTGCAGTACTGGCAGTTCCTGACCTATAAAATCCAAAGACGGTAGCCTGATGATTGACCAGTCGAGCCAAAAGCACACCGCCAACCAGGACAACACCCGCAGCAGTTCTATTCAAAGACTTCGGCATGCTGACTTTAGTCACCGTCGAAGCTCAATGGTCTGATGCTCAAGTCAAGATATGTACGTTATTGTACTGTACATTGACGTTGGAGATGTACAGTACGTGACTGCAGGGCCCCCGCATCTCCGAAGAATTGATGAACAGGTGGGGAAAGGTGGGGAAATGGGGCACAATTACAGCCGGCATCGGATCAAGACGTTCCAATGAAAGTCTTTGGAGACGAAACATCTATTCTGCACTCTCTATCAAACGGTGGGCCATCCGTTGGTCCAAGTAATCTTGTTCACACCGAGTCTCTTCTGGCTATCGGCATAGCCAATCGTGGTGTCAACGTAGTGATAGTACAAGACCCATCCGAGGTTTGGATCGTTGTAGACACCCTGGCCACCTGGTCCGTATACGGTTCCGTGCGAAGCAAGCACCACAGTTCCACCTCCGTTGGTACAAGCTTGACCGGTGGCATCGACGAAGCCGCCAGTCGCCGAGGTGGATCTGCAAACCATAACTTTGTACTCTGCCCCGGGTGCTGGTCTGGTCGTGTCGTAGTTGCAGCAGATACCGGCCGAGTAGAAAAGGTAAAAGTAGCTACCGTACTGTATCATGTAGCTGCCCTCGACTGCGTGTGTTCCAGATGGTTGGTAAGCAATGCCGTTTACTGCATGACCACCCGAAACAGAAGGACGGGTCATGACGGTCTGGTAGATGTCACCCCAGAAAGAGCCAAAGTTCATGTAATAAGTACTGCCGACTTGAATGAGATTTGGGTCGATGGCGTTGTACGTATTGGCGCTGCTCGAACTGATACCAACGCTGCTGCCATGGTCCACCCAGCTGCCGACCTCCATGGTGGTGGATGTAGCGACGCCGATGGCGCTGTTCTGGGTGCCAAAGGCGGAGACAGCGTAGTACATGTAGTAGGTATCTCCAATTTGATGGACGTCAGGAGCCTTGTTAAACATCAGTAATGCTGCTATGTGAGTATGCAGAACGTGCTCTTATACATACCCACATATCATCGCTTCCAGAGTTGTCGATGGTCGACCCTGATGCTAGAGCGTAGCCTTGGTACGTCCATGGTCCTTGAATGCTGCTTGCCTTGTGGATAGCGATTCCACCACCGGTAGCAAAGCGAAAGTAGGTGCCATCTGAGGCGCGGCGGATGATAGAAGGGTCATGAGTATTAGTACAGGTGCCGGAACAAGCCAGTGGGTTTGCATAGCCGTATACCTGAGAGGCCAGGGCAGCGGCGACGGTCAAAAACGAAGAGAGCAACATCGTGAAATGATGAACGAGAGTAGTCAGATCAAGTGGAAGAGACAAACAAGACCTACTTATACAGGAGAAATAAAGGTACCAGAGCGGGGCAAGTACGAACATGGTTCGACGATATACGAAGATCCCTCATGATCTACTAATTGCCAAGCTGTGCACCTAAGCGAGGCCTATGCGAGTTTCGTATGCTCCGAACTGGATAGGAACGCGACGTAGTATAGCGTGCGAATGATACACAGAGCAAATCTAATAAGATACGCGAGTGGGTTTCGGTCCAGAGCGTGTCACGTTTCGGATACAGTGCTGGACAAGCGAGATGCGGAGTACTGTACCTTAAGGTAAGCAACTCACAAGATCGAGTCTCGTCGAGTTCGTGATGAGATGTTTGGATGACATGGACGAACAATAGAATCTTTGCATGTACAGCAAGATGTCGTCGTCGATAGAGTTTTACCCCACCGGAGCTCATGTTGGTGTAACTGGAAAGGCAGGAGGGAACTACAGTACATGTAATTTTACTTTGGTCAAATAGCATGGCATCTTGTCACCGACACTTCGGCATCACGCTGTAAATGGTTCTATGTTGATACTCGCAAGGTCTTGGATGAGGTTACACACACACTGTATGACCTGAAGTGGACTGGATACACCCATAATACAGTATGATGGGCCCACAAATGAACACGGCCGCTCATTGCGATGGTCCAAGTACATGTAGCAGACCAAGGTCAGCCAACAATGGAACCTATTACCTCGTCATGTATTTCGAGGCGCATGTTAGGCCTCGAGACAGTGGCTCTCTTACACCATCAGGCTTGCACTTTTGCAGTTTCCTATGATGTTGTCCAGCCACGAAAGATCTCAAAGTCCTAAAGCCGACGAACGGATAAAGCTGCACGGTGTTGGTGTGTATACGGGCGACCCCGATTCCGTGGGGTTTGAGACGTTGGATGGGCTTCACGTGCGACACTCGTCGGGCTTTTCTATCTCCCCGAATTATCGGCCGCCCTCTCGTTCTCACACCCCGTCACGCCTAATACACAATCATGTTTGAGCTGTATATAAACGGTGCTGTCACCGCCATGGAACAACACCATCACCATCACCATCACCACCACCACTACCCATCGAGTCGCAGTTGTTCTTCCCTCACCCCGCGAGTACCGCATACTGCAACCAAGTGACCTCACATACCTTACACGACCATGTCTGGACTCAAACTCAAAGTGCTCATCTCTGGAGGTGGCATTGCCGGATCGTGTCTGGCCTACTGGCTCGCAAGAACTCGCCACAACATCTCCGTTACCGTGATAGAAAGATCACCTTCACCGAGACCTACTGGCCAATGTGTCGACATTCGCGGCGCAGCCATCGACATTATCAAATTGATGAACCTGGAGAAGGAGATCCGCGACAAGACGACAAAGGAGTTGGGTACCGCTATTCTCGGTCGCGACGGCAAGCCTTTTGCAACATTCATGGGCACCGACGTCTTCACCGCCGACTATGAGATCCTGCGCGCCGATTTGTCCCAGGCCTTTCTCGATGCCACGAACCGCATGAGCAACGTCAAGTACATCTACGGCGACCATGTCACTGCTCTCGAGCAGACCGAAAAGCGTGTCAACATTACCACAGCCAACGGGACCAAGGACTCGTTTGATCTATTCGTTGCCGCCGATGGTTCTACCTCCAGGACCCGCTCCATGTTCTTGGACGAAGAAACCCGCAAGGACAGCTACAAACTGCTTGGTCAGTACATTGCATTTTTCAGCATTCCAAGTCAGCCCGGCGATGGTCGACTGTGGCAGTGGTACAACCAACCCAATGGACTCTGCATCATGATGCGTCCGCATCGCAATCCGGAGACCAGAGGCTGCTATCTGTCCATCACCATGCCAGCCCGGGGACAACGTGATCCAGTCATTGAAGCCGCCATGGAGAAGGGCCCCAACCCCACCAAGCGCATGCTGCATGATTATTACAAGGATGCTGGATGGGAGGCCGAGCGCGTGTTGAAAGGCATGGATGCTTGCGACGACTTTTACATGGCGAGGGCCGCCCAAGTCAAGCTGCCCAAATGGACCAACGGGCGTGCTGTCGCCATCGGCGATGCCGCTCACGCCACCTTTGGTATCGGCACCAGTCTCGCCATCGAGGGCGCCTACTTCTTGGCCGGAGCCATATCCAAGATGGAGAGCAGCGAGCAAGTCCAGGAAGCCCTGCTGGATTTCGAAGAGACTTACCGCACGCACTACGGGCCGCAAGATAACACGCTGCCTGGATATCCTCAGCTCTTTTTCCCACAGACCAACTGGGCACTCTTCATGCAGAGAGCTTTCCTATGGTTTGTGAGCACTACCAAGATTTACAAGCTGTTACCACGTGACCAGACCGCAACTTTCAGCATACCAACCTATGAATGGACCAAGGTTTAATCACGATTGTATCGACCAAGTTGCGGGGGTCCAAGTTCATTCTACCCGTTTCCGAATCACCTACCTTAATGCATAATCAGATATCCACTCAATGAAAATTACGAATCTTGTCACAGGTGTTCTCCCGCAAGTGACGATCATTACCAGCTACATGTGTCTTGTTCAGTAATGTGACTCCAGACTGCCACAGGTCTTACTATTCAGTAAATCCAAGAGTAGCGCAACACGATGTGCGAAACAAGTTCAAGACGATTGGATGGACTACGAAAGACAACACTTCACAAAGACACCAGCTCGTGCAACTCTCAATTAATCTTCGTATTAACTCAACTACTACAGCAGGGAAATTATATCTCCAGCTGTCGACAGAATGGTATCATATAAGCAACCTCTCTTTCTTTTCGTTGGCTTGTGTACATTATCCTTTGCCTTCCACTTTGATGATTTAATCTTGGTGATAGTCAGGATTGTCGGGGATTCGTTTTGATATCGTAGCCCATCTGACGGCAGGGCTGGTCATGCATTCAGGTTCTGATAATTTACGCACCGTCCTCGTCGTCTCCAACGCGGATGGTACCCTCGTTACCGAGACCGTGGGCCCAGAAGCCACCAATGTCAACGTTGGTCTCTGGGACGGTAGCGTGCATGTAGAGCAACCAGGCACCGAAGACAGCCTTGGCCAAAACATCACAGACAGCGTAGGCGATGATCTCGGCGTCAACAGAGGCGTTGCGGGAACCATCGGCGATACCCCAAATGATTGGGTAGGCAGTCCAGATGATGAGGGTGAAGGCACCGATCATGCTGAAGAAGTTGCCGACCTTTGGACCCTTGGCGTAGGCGGTCTTGCGGCCACCAACGACGAGCTGCCAGATAACGATGAGGTAGGCGATGCAGGCAATAGTGTACCAGCCCCACTTCTGAGGGGTACCCTCGTTACCGAAAGCAGCAAAGAGACCGGTCAAGATCATGATAACATCGGCAACCATGGCGATGAGAATGTTACCACCGTTAAGACCAGCGAGAAGGGAGAGATCGAGGAGAAGGAGAGGAGTGGTAAGAGACCAGTCGACGTAACGGGCCCAGTAGACCTGGCGGTAGACGTCGTAGTGGGTGTCTGGGACGTGCTTGTGGGTCTGGGTGACACGGGTGTGGTGGTAGGAGATACCGTGACCGGTGGCCTAAGATTGTTAGTTGCTGTTCTCTTGACTCTTTAAATTCTTGATCGACTTACCATGGCGAAGTAGGAGATGGCAGCAAAGGTGACAATCAAAGCGGTGATGATGTGGTAAAGACGTCTCTGCATTGGGACGGACCAGGCCATACCGACAAAGGCGAGCATGGCAATGACCATCATAACGAAGACAACCCTGCGAATTCAGTCAGTATCGCCTCGAGATGGTGCACATCTGCTGTACGTACCAGAGGGTCCTCATTCCAACCTCGGTGGCATCCTGCTTCTCAGGAAGAGTTGGGATGACAGTTGGGATTGGGGCAACAGAGCTTGTGGCAGCCATGGCCGCGGAGACAGGGTCGACAATCATGATGGCGGTAGGATATCCTTCTGCAACGTGAGGCTGAGATGGAGAAGAGGAAGAGAAGTGATGGAGGAAGAGCAGAAGTAGGCAGCAGCGGACGAAGCGGGGGTTATCAGGTTTTGTCGTCGGCAGTGGTCAGGTCAGTCGGCGTCAGGGCGCTCTTGCCAACGCTGTAGCTTGACGGAGAGCTAGCAGAAGCTGCTACTGCCATCGCGATCGGGGTGACGAGTGACGTACTGGGCGCCTATCCAATCAAGCGATGCACGCGTGTGATCCACAATGTGAGCTTGGTCGAGCTTTCCCCAGATGAGTTCACGGCGCTAATGGGCTGTGCATCGGCGCTCCTGCTGTTTTGGAGTCGTGTTCAACGAGTCAAGCCACAGTTCATCAGCACTTGCAGTCTAGACATGGAAACATCACATGGAAACATGGCAGCTATCAGGAGATCAGGCTGTTGCCCACCACGACACCAACACGAACAAAAATCGACAGCCACGCGATTGACCTGATAAGTATAAGCGAGAGCGGCACGCATGGCTTGAACTGACTTGTCCAACCGCCCGCTCTAATCGGCTTTGCAGACAGTTGGCTTTCCAACAAATTGCTCAAAGCTCAATGCTTCTGTCTGTTCGCGCCCCCGGCATCCGCGGCCGACGTAAGAAACATGGCACGGGGTCCACAGGATCCACTCACCCTGCGTCAATGCATCTGAACCGTGACGACACCGATCAGAAAGCGCATTGTTTCGGAAACTTGAAATGCGACAGAAAGTACTGTACATCGAAATATTCGGTCTGCCTGACCCGATATTGTAAATTCACGTCTGAGAATATCATGTAAAACCTCGTGAATTGCGCTGAAACTACAATTGTATGCTTTACAAGAACATGAATAAATTGCTTTTCCTTTAAAGAAAAACATGGATAATCCAGACGAGAGCTTGCGAGGTTACCTTAGTTCGAGAGTGCTTATTACATATAACTGTAGCTTTTGCCTCTCTTGAATGTGCAATATGAATCGTTCGTTATTGATTAAGTACGGTATATACAAAGTGTTCTGTTCATGCCCAAGTGCAGTGACGCTTCTAGCCCTTCTAATGCAAGATGCCTCCTGGTTCCCCGCCGAGCGCGCAGCCTTGGCCGCATCTCCTCGACACAACCTTATGCCAATGAGAAAAACTGCATGCTGAAACCCAGTGCTGCCGGAATGAGCGCCATGGAAAGCATGAATAGAACGAAAGATGGCTCAGAGGCCGAGACTCTGCCGGCTGCACCCTTCTTGGTGGCGCCGCTAGACGAAGACGAAGACCCAGAGCTGGTGCCCGACGACGAAGCACCCGCACCTGATCCACCGGTCGCAGTGGCAACGGTCTGGTCTTGGTTAAGGTAAAGACCACAGCTGTTGTACGAGTGAGTGGGCGATGGGTTGATCAAGCTCTGCTTTGGATCCGTTGGAGTAGTCTGCGTCTTGTTGCACCAGTTTGGAGCAGTGATGTTGAATGTGTTGGCTTGTCCAATCATCCAGTATGGCTCCCACACATTGGCGCAGTTAGTGCAGATCATGCTCCAGACGAAGGCACCACGGTACTGAGGGAGACGACCGTCAGAACCGATAGCAGCCCACAGCTGAGATGCGTACAGCAGCTGGTAGAATTGAAGCTGCTCGGTTTGAGTCATGTTGGACACGTCGATGCCGTTCTCGTTGCCGGAAAATTCACCAATCAAAATTGGGTTCTTCCATGCGTTCTGCAGTGATGGAGGCGACAAACTGCAGTAGGTGTCCTCGAGGGTAGTCAAACTAGGGATATCGGTAAAGAGGTTCCACCAGTGGAGATCCATGACGACCTTCTGGGAAGGGTTAAAGATATCACCCCAACTCTGAGTACCCAGCCATGCATCTCCGATCATGGTCCAAACATTGGGCAGTTTTTGCGCAATCTTGGCCTGGTTGGCCTGGTAGTAGCCAACAAGAAGCCCGTAAGAGTCGGCGGTTGGCAGAGATGGCTCGTTGGCAAGCTCGATCATGGCCACGGTCGACGAAATGTTGGCTGGAAGTCCCTGAATGTATTCGATGATAGCGTCCACGGTAGCATTGCCACGTGCCAGGTTGGTCGAGTTGTAAAACTCTGGTTGCAGTCCAGCGGTGACGAGATCGCGACCAGAGTGCTCGTCGGTGTTTTGTGCACCTGGAAGAGCGTGAATGTCGATCAATACCTGCATCTTATACATGGTAGCCCAGTTGATCAAGCGGGTAAGGTAAAAGTTTCTCTGAATAGGGTCGGTCCAGTATGGCTCATTACCCTCGGTAGGAATGAACATCCAGAAAGCGACTCCAATGCGAAGAAAGTTGATGCCCTTGGCGGCAGCGTCCTGAATATCGACCTCGCGAATGTAGTTGTCGAGATGTTGAGTCATGATGGCTGAAGCGTTCGGCTGGCTCTGCAGGCCCCAGGTGTCGTTGATATTCGAAGGAGCATTGCATGCGAATTGCTGCCACATCATCCATTGCTCTGGAATGAAGTATGAACCAACGTCCATACCCATAACAGTGTCGTTGCCGTTCCAGTAAGCGAGTGATGTGGCGGCGAGTCCCAGCAGCTGGGCAAGCACCAAGGTTGGCCGCATGGTGCAGGTGTCCGGTTGGTAACGACCGACAGTGGAGAAGACCTAATTACTGTAACACACGAGAAACACGGCTCGTATGATCTGGAGAAGGCGCAAAAGAACAGAATCAAGGTGTACAATCAATGGTCTGGTTTTATGAATGGAATGGAAGTAGGAAAACAAAAGCAGATGAGCAGAACGACATTACAAATTGTAGTGAGTAGTTGAGACCTGATGTGTTCATAGTTTGCGATTTTTGGTTCTGCACTGTCTTAGCTAGAGACCCCAGCCCAGCCGGTTCCGTGACTACCGTCCGCTTAGCTCATTTCCACTTCTGCACGGGTTTGCCTCTTTCCAGCTTCCATGTTTCCTCACAAATTCCATTTGCGTTTTGTATTTTCCGGACGTTGACGCCGCTTATCCGATCTGGGATTTGATTGAGCTTATTTTCCTATCTATCGTAATGTACTGTAGACGATCGCTTCATGTTGTGTGCATCTGCCCGTGCGAGTAAACAACCTCATCTGCTCTACAGTACCTGGCTGTTAAATTAGATTACATGTAGCCACGAAACAAGCATTGTATCGATAGACAGAATATAGATAAACAAGTGTTTCATATTAGTTGAATGGTACAGGTAGCATCTACCTACCCCGGATGAGGTTGGTGTTCCTGCCCTGCCTGATTTGAAGTCTATCCATGACTTCCTTACGCGGCCTGTTGCCACCACTCAACCTTCGCGGCTGGACATCACCATTAAGGTTATCTATCCGGCCAACAATGCACAGCCTGAATGATAACATGGATCAATGTCACCAGAACGGCCACACTACTACCGTGTTCAAATGTCTCGCAGCGTCTGCGAAATACACGTGCAATAAATCGATGCGAGGACCTGAGTCAATGTAAAGAAGGCTAATTTACTAGTACAAGCCACGCTGACGCGGCAACCGAAGATTATCTCTCCTTGACAGGCACCACGCCGATGAAGTTCCTATGTACCATGCTTCTTCGAATTTCACAACGGCATCAATTTCAAGATAGGTACATCTACGGTAGGGGCCCAAATACAGCCTGGAACACTCATGACCTGGGGTCTGCACTACCCATAAGAGCGGGGAGTTACACGACCCAAATCAACATGCATTTGACTCCTCCACCACGTTTCCTCTATTCCGCGCAATACCTTTTACCGGATATGCACGTCGACAACAGCGGAGTTGCTTACCGAGAGCGAATGTGGTGCGTCGGGCAGTTGCTTGTGGATCGATCCCAGCCAACCTCCGACTTTCGTCCAAGATCCACATGGTCCAACCACAATTGTGCGAACCTGGCCGAACTGCTTCGAGCGTCATACATTGGGGTAATACCGTGACACTGAACATCTGCGCCCGCAGGTTTCTACCAGCGAATCGAACATCTACCAGCGCATCAAGATATTGTAGCTCAATCACAACAGGTAGGCAAGCCGAAGGTCTCGTTTGACAAATACGTAAAAGCACCACTCAATTCTAGGTAATCAAGCCTTCAACTTTACACCTCCGATTTCGCACCATCTAGACTCTTCCTCTATCCACCATTCGTCAACGAATTCCTGACCTCTGCGAAATTGGAGGAACATCTTGTCAGAAAGAGATGGACAGTTTTGAATACAACAGCCAACCAGCACGCGTGCTGTTCGGGCATGGGACAATATAAAAGCTCCCCGAAGAGCTGGCACGACTGGGCGTGACGAAGCCACTGCTACTCTGCACAGCAGGACAGAAACATCAAGCAGAAAAACTCAAGACCACTCTATCCGGGTCTATCGCCGGCACATTCAGCGAAGCTGTAATGCACACGCCCGTTCACACTACGAAAAAGGCCCTTACCTACTGCACATCCGTCAACGCAGACTGCCTGATCTCGATAGGCGGAGGTTCAACAATCGGTCTCGGGAAAGCACTAGGCATACGAACTGGCTTCCCACACATAAGCATACCAACAACGTATTCAGGCAGCGAAATGACCCCCATTCACGGCGAAACAGAAGGCGGAAAGAAGATAACACGCTCCGACCCGAAAATCATCCCTAGCGTCGTCCTTTACGATGTCGACTTGACAATGACACTACCCCCAGCAACAAGCGCGACAAGCGGTATCAACGCACTCGCTCACGCAGTCGAAGCTCTTTATGCACGCAATCCGAACCCGATCACTACACTAATGGCCCTCGAAGCCATCAAATCCCTCTCCACGTCTCTACCAGAGGTCGTAGCCAACCCAGAGTCCCGCTCCGCACGTGAAGCAGTGCTCTACGGCGCCTGGCTAGGGGCTGTTTGTCTTGGTGCCGTGGGTGTAGCGCTGCATCATAAACTGTGCCATGTCCTTGGTGGTTCGCTCGGACTGCCGCATGCCGAAACGCACACCATTGTGCTGCCGCATGTGCTTGCGTACAATGCGCCTGCCATACCGGGTGTTATGATCAAGTTGGCAGAGGTCTTGCCCGGGAGTGAAGGGGATGTTGTCAAGGGACTTAATCTGTTGCTGAGTAAGTTGGGAGTCACAAGAGGGCTCCGAGAATTGGGGATGAAAGAGGAGGATATCGACGGTGCCGTGGAGGGAGCGTTGGAGAGCCCGTATTGGAACCCGAGAAAGGTCGAACGTGCGCCGCTGAAAGAGGCACTACGGCGGTGTTGGGCTGGTGAGGTGGCCAGAGCGGATTTGTGATATGTATGAAGCAACGAAGTCATGATTGAAGGAAGAGTGATGAATTGATTGATGCTGCTGATGGGGTATAAGAAAAACTAAGCTAAGTCGTAAAGTCGTGGTGTATACGATGTGATGGTATGATGGTAGTGTCAAGCCTGGCGAACCCCCTTCGTCAAAAATCAACAGTCACTAAAGATGTTCTTGCCTTCGAAAGGCCTATCCTGCTTCTTTGCCAAAAACTGCAGTACGCATCGCTCAGACGTAGTAGGAACGTCTGCTCTGGCTATGATGGGACCTCCTGCTGCTAGCGGGTCTCTGGCTGTGTCTACCGTCATGGCTGCGGCGCGGAGAGCTTCTCCTATGATCATGTCTCGAAGTGTGGTACTCGCGCTTGACGACGACTTGTTCGCGCTGATCGCGGCGACCGTAGTGACGCTCGAGGAGCAGAGCCATCAACTGTTATGTCGGTCAGTGTCTTTCGAGTGTGTATAAGAGAGAGAGGGTGGTTGGACTCACGAATGTCATGAAGAAAAGAATGATATCGATAATTCCCAGTGCGAAACACGCCTTGAGCATAGCGCAAGTCTTGTTGACATTCAGCGCCCATGGGCTATTACTCTGGCGACCATAGTATCCGAACGGACCCAGATTGAAGTAAAACCCGCCGGCCGTGAAATTACTGCAGTCCTGGTTCGCGATGCCGCGCAGGAGGTAGACGCCTGCGATGAATGTGCCGACAAACGCGAGGTCCACGAGAGCGACGAAGAGCGCACTTCGACGTGCTGAAAGATACGAGAAGAGGGTTGCAATTGCCCAGGCGGCGGCCAGAACAGAGGCGATGAACAGGACGAGGATGTAGGTTGGCGTCAGTTGGTTAGATGCGACGTAGCCGTGCACAAAGTAGGCGAGCATGCCGAGGATGGGGATCGTGATGATGATCTCGAAGATCCGGAGGAGGATGAAGAAGATGCCTGAGATGGCCATGGTGAATGGTTGTCGAATTGATTAGTCGCGGTTGTTGTGGTTGCTGGTCGAGGTGATGTCTCAGATGCTCGAGGTAAATTCAGTCAGCGCCGATGAAAGTGAGTGCGAGGGGTTCGATAGCGGTGAAATCAGCTTGAAGTCGGATTGAATAAATCAAGATCTCGCGACAACAGGGTTTGAAACCGGGTTTCGGTATGTCTGCAAAATATCAACCCTGCAGTGACAACGCACGCCTTTGTCGTGTGCCTGCGAGATCAAGGTACGGAAGGTACGTTGTAACCTCGACCGCGTGAGACAGCGCTGTGAGATCGCGGCTTCGATTATTGCATGTACTGGAACGCGAAACACAACCGTTGAGGATAGCCGGTGACGAGGTCTTTATACTGTTCCACAACGTCTATCACGAACTGTCGGGTGTCATCACTACTGATGATATATAAAGAGATGGACAATTTACGTCCAGCCTCCCAGATTGAATGCTGGCATCAGCCCCGCAGAGTTCACGCTAATGCACTAGTGGGTTCTGCAGCTTCCTTCCCCAACCTCGTCCGGCTTTCATGTGCGATTTGCCCTGATTACATGTATTCTTCGACACGGGCCGAGGTAGCTAACCCCTCCTTTATTATTTCACGCCCGAGTTCAATCTGTCTTGTCTACCTAGTTTCCTTGATTCTGCTTGATAATTATTGTCATTCATATACCACATCTATCGAAACCAATCAGATTGCTCAGTCCATCGCAACCATGTCCACTGTCCCTACTCTCCTTCGTCCTGCCATTGGTCTTGTTGGCTGGACATTTGTCCAGGAGGGATGGATGTACGCTACTCGTCTTCCAGCCATGAGCAAGTACAACGTCAACCCCGACCCGAACACTATCAAAGAGGACATGGCCAAGAAGATGCCTCCTCACATCAATTGGATAGGTAAGGAGAAACCTCGCGACATCACGTAATATAGGGTCATGCTAATATCAGATCAAAGCTGAAAACTACAACCACCTCCATGAAGCTCCTACCCGCTTCTACATGATTTGCGTCGCCCTGGCCATCGCTCAAGGAGGCTCCCTTTCCAAGATCATGTCCACCAACAACTTTGAGCTCGAAACCCAGCTCGCCTACACCTATGTCGGCTTGCGCGTTGTGCACAGTCTCATTCAATCTACTACCAATACCATTATGGTTCGCTTTGGTTGTTTCGCTGCCAGTGAAGGCGTAATGCTGGCATTGTTGTACAGAGCTGTGCGATTGGTCTTCTGAGGGATATAGATATATCCAGTACTACATTCAGATCCGAACATATTTCACCTTCCGGGCCAGCCAGCATCCCACAGTGCAACTAGTAGACGCTCCATCCTTGAGATCCTCGAACACCACTGTCCAGTCACCTGGAGGTGTCGCATCAAGACCTCGAGGATTGCCCAAAGCCCAAATCTGCTTTCCATCTAGCGGACGCATGATCCAGATCGGTCCGCGACCAAGCATGCCATCAAATGAGCCATACAACGTGCCATTGTCTCCCGTCACTGTGAACACGCTGTCAAGCTCTTCACTTCTGTAACAACCAGTCAGATCCTTGCTTGACCCTTGACCAGCATCTCCTGCATTGACAATCTCCAAGCGCGTGGCATGGAGCGTTCCATTGTCGATAATCCTCCTCACATGAAGCACATTGCCCTCAAGCGTGATTTTCATGCTGTCAGATTCAGCTTCTGTCTCCGACACTAATCTTGCAGTCTCTCCGCCGGTACCAGGACCGTAGCTGATGGAGATGGTGCCAGGTTTCTTTCTGTCCCCCTCTTCGACTGCGATGTAAAGCTGAACGTCCTTGTCAAAGTAGGTACCTTTCCATTCTGATGGCATACTGATCGGCTTTCGCTCTTCCTCGTCCAGTTTCAACACTTTCTTCACAATGAATTCTGCGGGAACATCAGGCGGTGTCTCGAAGTTGTGCATCACCACCACGGAAAGACGATGCGATGGAAGTTGCATTCTTGAATGGCGAAATCCACGGAGCGCTCCACCATGAGCTATACAAGGCTGGCCTGCGACCATGGTGTGTGCAAGCCCAAAACCGTAAGCAGCAGGCGTGCCATCGCGAAACTTTTGCTGCTGCGATGTCGTTGCGTACAGACTGTCAGGGTTGGATAGACTGCTATCGAGGTATTTTTCATACGCGATCATGTCTTCGAGCGAGGCTGCGATGCCGGCATCACCAGCCCACTCTATTCGGTTGGTTGCTGCAAAGTATCCGACCTTGTCGTTCCCTTCGTAGCCAACGATTGGTCGGGGCAATCCATTAGTGTTTGGACACAGAGAGGCTGTAGTCATGCCCGCAGGAATGAACAATCTTTCGACGAGTAATTGAGCAAGTGAGAGACCAGAAACATTCTCCATGATGCGTCCGAGAACATGGAAATTGACATTAGAGTAAGAATATTCAGTACCGGGAGCAAAATGGTAGCTCGAGATGCGGTCGAGGGCTCGGGGTGCATCGTGTAGCAAAGAAAAGGCATCATCAGGCCGGGCACCCCAGAGAGTGGTCCTTGTTGAACGTGAGAGGGACTCAAGCATCACGCGAGAGATGACTTACATGGCCCAGTAATCGCGGATGCCCGACTGCATGTTATACAGGTCAGCGAGAGTAACACCACCGTTGCCGCATGGCAGATTTGGGAGTAACTTCTGAAGCTCGTCTTCGAATTGTTTCGCGACATCACCGCCGCGTTCCTTCATGAGTGGGGTAGGATCTCGCAATAACGATACCATGGCCAAGCACACCATCTGCTTTGAAATTGAGCAAATGGGAAACTGTGTCTTGGTCGTCATTGGTATGCGGCGGTCCAGGTCAGCATATCCCCACGCGCGCTGGCCAAGCAGTCTACCATCCTTGACGACAGCAACGACACCGCCGGGTCCACGGCTTAAGCCAGGCACAGCAGCAAGTATCCTGTCAATATCAACAGCGAGGTCTTGGGCTGCCATTGTGTGCAGTAATGACGTTCGTATGTACAATGGCGAGTGTACCAGGTCGTGGTACTTTGGCACGGGGTAATATAACTTGTGCGAGCGCTTAGGTTGAAAGGGAAACGTATGCGTGCACAGCAATGATTAGATACATGTAGTAATGGTATTGACACAGCTTGATAAGATGCTGATATGGACGCCAAGCTCGCCTTGCGCCGAAGCGGTGACTGTCACCAAGCTGCGCCAACTCCACATATTGTAATAATTAATGAGAAGACCTCGTATGATGGGATCAGATCAGATCAGATCGGATCAGATTGAACAATGTTCAGATTACTAGATAATTATTAAGGTATTTCGCGACCCTGATTGGATTTTCAAGTCATAGTCCTCATTAATCGCTCTTGCTGTGTAGTATCAAAGACCAACAGCGAATAGTCCAACTCAACATTATTGTGAGCTTGGGTTGATACGGATGGTCGGTAACCTTGCGATAGCTGGCAACTGTGGCGCCTGTGTCGTCGTGGGCCTCGTCTCCGATCTAGACGCCCTTTCTTCCGGTACCTGTGGTTCACTCTGTGATGGACCATCGTAAGGAGGCGCCTCTTCAAAGTCAACGGCATCGTAACGAGGAGGTTCCGGTCCTGGTATTCGCGAGTCGCCCAAGTCGGCCTGAACATCTAGACTGTGACCAAAACTAGTGGCTCGACTTCTGGTGCCCGAGACCGCTCTCGAATTTCCACTAGTTCTTCGAGCTGAGTCTGCTCTTGACCTCGTCCTCGTTCTCGTTGACTGCAAGTCCACCATATCGTATTCGCTCTCCGCGTCAGATGCGACCGAGTGGTCGTCCGAATCGTAGGTCCAGACAGACAGATTCGTAGATGATGCATTCCGACGGTGGCGGCCTCCAATATCCTCCCTCGACATCCAAGGTCGGAACGGGCCAGACATGCCAAAACTCCGGGCAGTATGCAAGAGTGGCCTGTCCGAGTCGTTAGAATTGGCTCGGACCCGAGAACCATCATGCCGCGCAACACCAAGATCTCCGTATTGAACGGCACTGACTTTGCGTCCTCGAGGAAGTACTTCGTGTTCAGCAATCATGGATGCCGCTCCTTCTACTTCGCTTCGTTGTGCCGCTCTTTGGGATTCTACTCGCAAGGCAGCAATGGTCCCAAAATCACCCCTCGCGCGGGCCTCTCTTCGTAACCTCCTCCGTGCTGCTCGCTGGTTGGCTTCCCGTCTCCTTTGTTGTCGGATCTGATACAGTGAGTCCATCTCCTGTTCTCTTCTTGCTTCCTCTTCTTCAGCGGTTTCGGCATTCTCAACAACAACGTCCATGCCTGCCCTCTCGCCTTCCCTTGCAATGACTGTATCGTTCTCTCGAGGTGTTGCAGAATAGGCTGGCAAGGTGATGACACTCCTTACGCTTGTGTTGCGATCCAGACCGCTCCCACTTTCCGCGTCGAAGCCATTGCCGGCTGGCATGTATGCTGAGTTGCGGACATCTTCCCGTACAGGCGGTTGTCTGTGAAATGCTGACGAAATTGATGCGATACTGGATCTCCAGGAGCTCTTAGACTTGCGATTGTTGAAGCCGCTCTTTCGTTTCATGCGCTTGAGCACGCAGATTCTCCATATTATCAGACCGCCAAACAGGGCTACAAAGACACATATTATTGCAATGGTCACCTGCTTTGAATTAGACGTGTCGCATCATTCCAAATCCAGCATGAAGTGACTTACTGCGACAAAGCTCCTAGGACGATGCTGCGATTCCTGCCTACCTATATACTGCTTGCTCACAGCCGTGCCACGGGTTTGGCGCATCATGACCGTTGGACGGCAGCCGCTGATACAGACAAGCCGCTCGAAGGTCGATTATTGAGGGGCCAGCTCGAGTGTCGCAATGCCGCAGCGAGCCTGTTCAAACGCGCGGCATCCAAGAAGACAAAGGAATATTTGAGGCGAATTGTTGTCGAGACTGCGACAGCATGAAAGTCGAGAAGGGGGGATCACAGGTGAAATTGTAGGTAAGGTAGGAATGGAGAGAGTGAGAATGGCAATGCAAGACACCAGAAGCAAATGCAGGTGGAACAATTTGATAGGCTGGCTCAACGAATGATGATGATCTGCAAGTCCAGAGCAGCTGCCTGGCCCTGTCCCTGCGGATCTCTGTGCAAGCAAGGCTCCAAGGCACCAGGGATCCCCGGATGCGCTACCAACAATTCACGTCACACTTCCTTCTTCTTCCGGTTGTCGGAAACGCCAAGTCTTTTGGCCCTTGCCCGTTTAGAAATGGTCGGCCCGCGATCCGGGGTAGACTGTGCTAAGCTATCGCGACGGGAGCTTCAGCTTCTTCAACATCGACCCTGACGGAGGCAGTCTGCTTCTCATGCTGCGACGATCTATAATGCTCGAGGACCAGCCGCAGGAGTATTTCGAAATGTGGTAGATAGAACGATTTTACAAGATGTCGACCGAACAGTCTGCGCCAACCGATTTGCACCAGGCAGTCAACGATGGTGACACCAGTCCCTCCTTCGTAAAAGCCGCGTTGTCCAAAAAGACGCCCCCTGCCGAAAGCGCCGAAGCAACCACGAGCAGAAGATGGATTCTTTTCTCATTTTGGGCCGTGGCGCTCTTCATCGGCCTACCACTATGGGTCTTGACCACGACTGTGCCTCGAGCGAGTTTGCCATTGAGTTCGATGAACCAATGGGCGAACGGTCAGGTAGGGAAACACTCCAGTGTGCTATAGCTATCACTGACAGACCGCTCACAGGCGTGCAAGCTCGAAGTTCCACTCCACGTTGCAGTCGATGCTGGATCGTTGAGTGAACAAAACTCACAGCAGCTTGTTCAGCTCGTGCAACAGACTTTAGACGACCATGACACGTCTTATCTCCACCATCTGAGAATCTCATCTGCCGGTCAGCTCGACAAAAAGCCCGCTATCACCGTCAAACTCGAGCATGACAACAGCATGAGTGAGCCCTCGTCAAAGTTACAGCAATACGCCCCGATATTGGATGTCAAGCACACTATCTCACCGACCGCCAACAACCCCTCGGGTCTCACTCCGCTAGCTGCATTCATCGCTCGCGAGTTGCGGGATTTGTTCGCAGAGGAGCAGACCACTCTCACGCATCTGTTGACTAGCTCTGGGTATGCGGTGCCTAACGCCCGCGTATCGGAAGATGCTGTCAACGCCCTGAACCAAAGATCGAACCGAGCCTTTAAATACTCTCCGACTTACCACTTGACCTTTTCTCTATTCTCGGGCTCTGCAACGCCCTCTACCTGGGACATCCAGTCTGCTCTGGACGACTACTTGGAGCCGCTGTTGCAATCTCTGTCACCTATCAGCACTTTCACCGTCGACACCCAAGTGCAGCTTTACGCATCACTTTCGCCCTCTCTCAGGGGACCACATTTGCAATCTGACGTCAATGCCTGGACATTGCAGCGTGCTGATCTGAGTGGCTTCATCAATGCTGCAGAGTGGCCGTTGAGTCCAAGCATCGGAGTTGGACCGACCATCAACTTTGTCCTATACGTACCTTCCGAGAAGCAACGACCTCTTATGATCTCAGGAACTGGAGGAACGAATTGGTTGATTCCGCAATGGGGAGGCGTACAGATCCTCAATCCATCCGAAGCTCAGGATGTACAAGGCAACTTGACAAAGGAGGATCTTTACCCAGTCATCCTCACTTTTGCTGATCAACTGGTTTCCCTACTCGCAATGCCTTCCAAACCGGCTTCTCTGCCATTGCGTCTGGACAGTCTGACACGAGAACGGACAACTTCAACCATCATCTCTGCCTCTTCCACCCTCGGTGCACTGGCGCGGCTCACGCTGAAGCTCACCTCTATTGCCATTCCGGACAATGTTGCAACATCCGTCTCGGACTCTCTGCACCACCTGCAACAAGCCTGTGCGGATTTGCGTGAGGCACGATATGACAGCGCTTTGAGAAATGCGCGCACTGCAGAGGCTGAAGCCGAAAAGGCCTTCTTTGAGCCTTCAATGGTTGGTCAAGTCTACTTTCCCGATGAGCACAAAGTTGCTGTCTATGTTCCTCTTCTAGGTCCAATGGCCGTACCCTTGGTACTAGCCGCACTAAAGGAAGTCAAGAAGTTGCGAAACCAAAGAACGTGAGGAGGAACGGTTGACAACCGTACACACAAGCCGCACTGCACTTCCAATAGGCTCTGCGCCAGCGGTGTTCTCGCTTGACCGGAGTCGGACTGCAATAGTGAACATCATGTCTTCGATTAGACTTTCGCCGTAACGCGCCAGGGTCGGAGAATCTGCCCCTCACTGCGGGGTCCATCGCGATACTGCGGGGAAACAAAATAACCCCAACGACTATGGACCACGGCCGAGGAATATAGAAATCATCCATGGGCCGCGATAAAAGCTATCTCGGTCGAAGCAAGCGACTCGGATATATACTAGATACCGCATCCCAACTATATTATCTGAACACCTTCTGCGTGTCCGATTTGACCAACAATGCCTTCGACCACGGCACAGAAGAACGTGCAAGCGGTGCTTGATGGTGTGACCGGTAACAAAGAGACTGGCATCTCAGGTCTGGTGTTTGCGGCAATTGACAAGAATGGTGAATACATAACCACCAATGCCTCGGGAAAACGCGGTCTGTCGTCCGACAAGCCAATGGACTTGGACACTGTGTTCTGGATAGCCTCCTGCACAAAGGTTCTTGCAACCATTGCATGCCTCCACGCGGTCGAGCAAGGCAAGTTGAAGCTGGACGACCACAAGGACCTATATAAGTACTGCCCAGAGCTCGAGAAAGTTCAAGTACTGCAAGAAGATGGAAGCCTCGTCGATAAAGAGAAAGAGATCACCCTTCGCATGTTACTCACACACACCGCTGGCTTTGCTTATGAGTTCTTCAACGAGAAGCTCCGAGACCACGGTAGACCCACAGGCTACGACGTCTTTCGCGGCACCGAAAGCGAGATCCTGCGAGCACCTTTGGCGAATCAACCCGGATCGCGCTGGGAATACGGCGTAAGCCATCGCATTCTTCCCATTCCACGGTGTACTGACGTTCCTAGACCAACATCGACTGGGCTGGCTTCTATCTCGAGCGCGCAACTGGCACACGCATGGACGACTGGCTACAAAAGCACGTCTTCACACCCTGCGACGCAAAAGACATAACCTTCCTGCCCTCATCCAGCATGATTTCTCAGCTCGCAACGATGCACCAACGTTGGCCCGGCAGCACCGAGTCCCACGAGCGCGACCACGCCTACACCGCGCCCCTACTCGCCAAGACCGACGAAGAGAAGTCGACTCTCCTACAATCCGGTGGTGCGGGTTGCTTCGCCCGGCCGAGCGAATACGTCAAAGTATTGGCCATGCTGCTGAACGACGGCGTGAGCCCCATCACAAAGAAGAAAGTGCTCGAGCAAAGCACAGTTGACGACATGTTCACGAACCAGATCCCGCACATGCCTGACTTCGGCCGCGTGCCCATCGCCGCTGCGAAACCAGAGTACACGAACCCCTCGCCAGAAGTAAGACTACCCTTTTCAGATCCCTCTTCCATTCTTCTCCATCCAATAAGAACTCCTACTGACACGTCTAGCTGTACCCACAAGCTGGCAACCCAGCTCAGGGCTGGGGCATGTCGTTCATGCAGACCATCGAGCCTGGTGCCACGGGCCGCGGTGCAAATACCTGCTGGTGGGCCGGCATTGCGAATTTGTTCTACTGGGTCGACCGTGAGAAGGGTGTTGCGGGTATGATCGCGAGTCAGATTTTGCCGTTTGGTGATCAGCATGTCATGGGTGCGTGGTTTGGTGCTGAGAAGAGCGTGTATGATGCGCTGGGGGAGAAATGACTTGCTAGGCTCTAAAGCGGAACGTTGGTGATGTGTTTTTATGATTTGTCCTTGATGGATAAGATACGAGTTTTGCGGCTGTCATGCAAAGGAATACTGTTGGTCAGGCGCGTGCAATATTGGGGTATCATCGCTTCTCGACGCAGAGAGCTTGTTCCTGTCTGACTAGTTCATAAGATGGCTCTTGTCCAATGTTCCCTCCTTTCCTCGCCTATTCTCAACCCAGATGACTGCTACTCTACTGCTCTTAAGCACTCGCCTACAATTCAATGAGGCTTTCCTCCACTCGTGGCTGCGGTGCATGTTGTGGGGCTGTCGGGAAAGCTTCTTGTCCATAACCAGCCTGCGTTCCTGGCGCCTGAGGCCATTGCTGCTGCTGCGGTGCCTGTTGGGGCGCCTGCTGCGGCTGGTATGTTTGCTGCGGCGCTTGCGCCTGTGGCTGCTGCTGGTATTGCTGAGCTGGCATTTGGCCTTGTGGCTGCTGGTATTGCTGACTCGGCTGCGAGTACCCTTGCATTGGTTGTTGTTGATGATGCATCTCAGGTGATGAGGGCTGGATAGCCGGGGCAGGAGTGGAAGGATCGGCGTTATTGTAGTAGAAGTTGGCGGAAGGGTCGGCCGATGGGGACATGGCGAGTTGTTGTGGGTATTGCGCAGATGACTGGCGCGAGCCAGCGTACTCGGTAGGCGGTTGGGGGTAGCCAGGATTTGAAGGCGCATAACTTGCTTGTGGTGGTTGATTCGGGTATTGATTTTGGTATTGTGTTTCTGGCGGCGCGCCATATGTTGACATTCGGTTATCAAGCTGAGAATATGGAGATTGGGTCGCAGGCTGAGAAGAGGAGTGGTAGGGCGCAGGTTGAGCGCTGTAAGAGTTCATATCAGGCATGCCTCCAGTGTAATAGTTTTCAGCTACACCAGGCGCATAAGAAGGACCGGACTGAAGTGACGGATACATGGTGCTTGGCGGACGCTGTTGCGCATAACCGCCATACCTCGACTGATTATAGGTATTGGCCATACGCTCCTCCAGCATGCGATCGTAGTACCTTACGACTGTGGCAAGCTTCGAATGCAGATCCAACAGTGTGTCGTGTTTGCTCATCGTCTCTCCATATGTCCTTGCGAGCTTCGGTCGTAATTTCCCGATACTCTCGTAAAGTTCTTGAAGTTGTGGCTCCCTGAGGATAGTGCCTGGTGGCTGATGTTGCAGTCTGTCCACAAGAGTTGAAAAGAGGTTGATATTCTCTGCTTCAACCGGTGTCAGTTCGTAATCATTCTTTGGCGCAAAAGCCGCAGGGCCTCCGGAAGGCGCCGTTGACTGTTGCTTGAGTGTTGCTGCATGCCGCTTCTTTTGTGCTTCCATATCTTGTAACGAAGCTGCAATGGCGGCCTTCAGATCTGCATCTTCCTCCTCCTCCGGCGGCGCTTGCTTCGTAGGCTTTGGTGTGCTGTGCGTAGAAGCCGCTCTTGCTTGAGCGCCTGCTCTCAAGGCCGCTTGCGGTACGTATCCCGAGCCAGAATGTCCCTTTGTTTCCTCCAAGCTCATCTCCAGTGCTTTCTTGAGGTCGGCGTCGAAGCTGTCGTCTGCAACACGAGCATCTCTTGGCTGCATTGATCCTTGGTATAGCGTTCGGGCAGGCTTCGAGGCCAAGGAAGTGGGTATTGGTGATCCGGCGGTCTTATCCATGAGTCTAGCATAACATCCGTCATCCACTCGTACCGGCTGCATGATTCCGAGATGTGGCAGAGGAATCGTCTTGCTCGAGCAAGCACCGCAGAAGACGTTGCCGCAATTTCGGCAGTGATGCTTTCGGTTCGTAAAGGTGAACTTCTCTCTGCAGCGCATGCACACATCCGAGTCGGCCCACTCGGGGGGCTTGAACCTTCTGTCAGCTATGCATTCATCAGGCCGCCAGAGAACAGACTTACCGCGTTGCTCTCGAACATGGAGCTAGCGACTTCCACTTTGGGAGGAAATTGGAAGCCTTCCCTTTGTAACGTCCTGTACACCTCTACAATATAGCCTGCATTTGGTCGTGCCTCGGCGCCGGTAGACCAAGCCTGAATCAACTCCAAAGTTCTTCCTTTGACCTCCTCGTTCAAGGCTCCGGGACCAGCAACCTTTAGTAGCGACGTGAGATTGTCCATGAATTCTCTAGACGCGATTTCCGAGAAGAAGTGTGCGCCGCCGTTCTTCACGCATGTATCTGTGAGCTATTGTACTGCAGTCAGCCTCGTGTCATATTCGCGACACCCAACAGCACTCACGTTCAAGGTCGCAAGTTGGACGTTCGGATTCTTGTTGCCTATCCTCTTCTTGAGCGATCTCATAGCCTCCTTCGGTTGTACAGTCTTTGACCGGATGATGTCTGATATCTCCAAATTCAAGGCGATGTCCTCCAAGCTCGATGAGGTGGCCCTCTCAATCTGTTCATCGAGCGCCGAGTTACCGGCTCCAAACCAGGAAGCCATGATGGGCGACTGAAGCTGTCAGACCAGCTGTGAATTGATTGTGGTGTGTGTTGCGCGTAGGCTCCGGCGGTATGTCTTCGTTCGGATGTGGTTTTGGGTTTTGCAATCGTAAGTTCGTGTCGCGTGGTGTCGTGTTTTGGTAAGGCAACGGTTGTCTCAAAGATATGAAGGCAGCAGCTCTTCGTGTTGTCTCGATTGGGATGCGGACTGGACTGGATGCTTCTGGCGGCAAACGTCATGTCTGGGGAAGCCGCTGCAGCCAATGTACCACCACCATCCAATGTTCCTCAACTGTGATATTTACTGCAAGAATATTGCTGCCTTCGCGACCCCCTTCGCTTTTCCGATCACGATTACCTGACAAGGATCTCGGCCAACAACGTCGACCTATCTACCTACCTACGAAACAAACGCGGGACCGATAACCTCGACCAAGCACTTCACGACCTTGACACGCAACCACCACTCACCCCGTTTGACCCCACTACGAGTCGTAGAGATCGCCCAGTAAATACCATCTCCTTGCAAATAATACTGCTTTGCACGCAATGATCAGCCTTGTCTTCGCAACTAGCCAACGAAGATGAGCTTCCCCTCGTCTCCGGCGAACCCGCCCTCCGACTCGGTATATACCGCCAGCGCAAGAAGTAGTGCTAGATTCAGCACTGCCAGTGGAGGTAGTTCAGCCAGTGGAGCTAGTGGCAGGGTGCCTCAGCCTCTACCACACATCAAAGATTTGGAATACCGATCGCTAGAGGGTTTGAACGTCAATCTATCCGTAACTCACCTTATCCAAATTGCCGAGAGTTCTTTACGGCAGGCTGTTACGCTGCTGGAATATCGGAAACCGGACCTAGCATATCTGGAATACTTGAGAAGTTATGAGATCTTGGTCAACTTCATCTGCCAGAATCCTGCATACCCGGATTTCAAAGCCCGTCGAGGACCCGAGTTTTCCAGATACTCATACTTGATCAAGGTAAGGCAGCCATTTGTGAAGGAGGAGGATTCCGCTGACACACGCAGCGACTCAAAAGCCGAGAAGAGCAATTCGAGAAGGTAAGGGATATCATCGACAATGATAACAAACGCAATGGTACTGTTCCTAAAGGACAAACTCCTGCTCCCGCCGTTCCGCAGCAGCAGGTCCCACAGTCGCGACTCTCAAGACAGCCAATTTCAGGGCTAGAGGCTGAGGAAGGAAAACGGAACGGATATGTCTTTTCGGCCGACTCCACTGATGGCGCTGGCGCGGATGCACTGAGCGAACGCTTCGCTAAGCTTCGAACAAGTCCCGGTGATGGCGGAATCTCTTTGCGCAAGATTGACTCGACTACTTCAATGGGTTCTGCAACCTCAAGTTCTCCGGTCAGGTCGTCATTTGAGGGCCTCAGTCCAGTGACATCCAATACCTCGAACTCTTCGCGCTTTGCCAATTCGCGCTCCCCAAACGGAATCGGCAGTAATCGACCAGCCGCTTTGTCTATAGATGCTCATGTTGCCGCCGCCATGCCACAGCCACCTACGCCTGCATACACCCCAGCAAGAAATATGCAGGTGTCCGCAGGTATGGATCTTCCCCGGAGTACTGCAAGAAGCATCGTCGGCACCGGTGGGCGAAATTATTCTGGTGCCTCTGTCGCCTCGACCCACGCTCCAGGTCAGGATGCCGAGAACGGATATTTTCCACAAGTCTCATTCAATGGTGCAGCTCCGACTCACATGATCCGGCGAAAGTCGGTCTATGGCCCTAGGGAGACCATGATCGGCGCCGAGAAGCTTTATGATTATCTGAAAATGCACAACGTATTGCTCATCGACTGCCGACCGAGAGATGAGTACGATCAGGGTCATGTATTCGCACCTTCAGTCATGTGTGTCGAACCGGCGGCACTGCGACAAGACATGTCAGCAGAAGACTTGCAGGACGCACTGGTCTTGTCACCAGAGGTCGAACAAGACATGTTTCACCATCGCGAAAAGTACGATCTTGTTGTTTACTACGACAGGTGTTCGACATCGGATCGTTATCTCCACCATCCCAGGACCGACGAGGATATTACGCTCAGACGACTATATGATACGCTTTATGAATACAATCAAGAGAAGCCGCTCCAGCGACCACCAATCCTGCTCATGGGTGGAATCGACTCGTGGGCAGATCTGGTGGGCACACAAGCACTCAAAACATCCAACACCGCGAACAGGAAGATTGCAAGGCCGATTAGTAGAGTGCCTGTTGCAGACGGTAACGTGCGGCTGAAGATGCAGAAGAAACGACTGAGAGATTACAATCCGCTTGATGAAGAGGAAGAGTCGAAATGGAGAGAACGGGCGAGGAAAGAGAGTGTTGTGGTGGAACAGAAACAGCCCATGGATGAAGAAAATGAGTCTGCTCAGGTGGAAGACAATTCACCTTTCTACAACACCATCGAAGAGTTTAATCGACGATTTCCGGACGCTGCTACAGTCGGTCAGCAGCCATTCACACAAGGCTACTCTAGGCCTTCGATCCCTCCAAAGATTCCCGAATATCCAGCACCAGCACCTCCCTCAAACCTACCTTCAATACCGCAGGCGCCGACTCGACCTATGCCAGCTGCACCTCGCATGTCATACAGCGGTGTCAACGAGCGCTCACTGTCACAGACAAAATCTATTGACCTACCAGCATACGTTCCGCCACACCTCCAGCCATCGAACCTCCGTCTACCACGAACTGGACTGGTCAACTTTGGAGTTACCTGTTACATGAATGCCACGATTCAAGCTCTGTCAGCCACACTGCCACTGTCGTTGTTCTTCCTCGATGACAAATACAGAGCTCTCGTGCAGCGCGACAATTGGAAGGGAAGCAAGGGTGTGTTGCCGGACCTTTTCTCGAACCTCGTACGCAGTGTTTGGAAAGGTGACGTTGAGGCCATTCGACCGTCAACTCTGCGCCAATTTTGCGCACGACTGAACCGTGAATGGGGCATTGATCGGCAACAAGATGCCAAGGAGTTTCTTGACTTTCTCGTCGACTGTCTGCACGAGGACCTAAATGAGAACTGGCAAAGAACGCCATTACGAGCATTGACGGAAGAGCAAGAACTCAAGCGCGAGAGAATGCCCAAGCTGGTCGTTAGTAAACGGGAATGGGACCGGTATCTGCATAGAGAGTCGTCCTACTTGACGTCCCTGTTCGGCGGCCAGCACGCCTCGCGCCTGAAATGCACAACCTGCCAGTTTACATCCACCACCTACGAAGCCTTCTACAGCATCTCGGTTGAGATTCCTCGATCCGGAAAAAGCACCATCGAAGACTGCTTGCGCTCCTATTGCCAGGAAGAAATGCTATCGGGCGACGAAGTCTGGAAATGCCCTCGTTGCAAGAAAGAGCGCGAAGCCACCAAGCAAATCACCATCACCCGCGCGCCGCAGTTTCTCATCATCCACTTCAAGCGCTTCAGCGCCGGCCGCGGCGAGAGCGCCAAGAAGGTCCGCACGCCTATCGACTTTCCTCTGCATGACTTTAATTTCCAGCCGTACATGCTGCCCACTCCTACTGCGGCAGAGTCACAAACGATCGCTCGCGATTTCGGTGCGCAAGAGCTCAAGACGGACCAGACCATGACGCCGCCGTATACGTACGACGCGTATGCCGTGATGAGGCACATCGGCACGACACTCACGAGTGGCCATTACACATGTCTCGCGAGGGACAGAGCGAGACGATGCTGGCGGCATTTCAACGATACCCTGGTGGGTGACTTTGAGCCGGAAAGGCTGCCAGAAAGGGACCGGTTGCAGAATGAGATGGCGTATATTGTGTTCTATCAGCGAGTTGGTGGGAAATGAGGCATCGCATGGTATGGCATTGAGTATTGAGCGTAGAGATCGGGCATGCTGGAGCTTGAATAGCGCTATTCCCAATTTCATGAACAACATTTGGACAGTGAGAACCCCTTGATGGTGACGGACGATGTCTCATTTGCGAGTCAGGAGCACACGCTTTTCGAAGCCGCCTGAGGCGTATAGCGGTCCGACCTGAAGTGAGAAAAGAGTGATGTGTAAAATCATCGCTAAAGCTGGGGGTATAATGCTTATACTAAATACAACTGACGCACAAATCTCGGTTCAAATATCTCGCGTCCGCCTCCGTACGATCCGACGTGTCCCACTGCCACCTTCTCTAGCACAATATCAGCCTCTTCTACGCCTGAACTTGACTCCACCATCCTCATCATCGCTATCATCAGCCACCGTTCTGACAGGCGGTGCAAGTCGACTCTGCCTCTTCGCAGCCGGTGCCGCCATAGAGGTATCCGCCGGCCTCTTCCTACCCGCCTGAGTAGCCTGACTGTTTCGCAGGGTCTGACTCTGCGTCTGACTCTGCGACTTCCGCTGTGTCTTGCGCCGCGGATACATGTCGTCGTCACTTTCCAGGGCACCTTCGACTTCATTGACCTCATCCTCGATGCGTGAGCGCTGAATACGGCGCACAAGATCATCATCGACATTAGTCTTCTCAAGCGCGGTGGGTTGCGAGCCTCCTCGCTGTGACTCTGTCGCGACACGAGGCTGTAAGAAATAGTCGTCGTCGTTGAAAGCGCGGGGACGGTAGACTTCAACTCCGACGAGAACTTTCCTTCTCTGCTGTCCTGGTCCTTCTTCTTGCGCTTGGCCCGGCCTGCGTTTCTTGAATTTCTTGAAATTGGGCCGGCCATTCCACTCTGGATCCCAGGTCTCGTCTGGGTCGTGGGCGGGCGGTCGTCGTATGGCCATGGGTACAATCTCGGCGAGATCTTGTTTGTGAGTTAGATCCATACCTTCAAGATCGATGCGGTTGGCTTCTTCTTCTTCTTCTCGGGCGCGGGCTGCGGCTTCCAGATTCTCCTGAAGTGCTTTGGTCACGTCGATCTTCTTGCCTTTCTTGGCCTTCAGGCGCTTGATCGTGGACTCGATTGCATTGTCATCCTCATCGATGGTTGTAGTGCGTGTTTCTAGCTCGGCAGCATTTTGTTGAGACAGAACACCGATACGCGCTTTCTTGAAGGCAGCGCTGCCTTTCGTGACATCATTTAGCATGTCATCGTTGGTCTCGACACGTGGCAATTGAGATTCCGCCGGACGTTTGCGCGAGACCTGGGAGGCCATACCATTGGTCTGCGTAGCAACTTGTGGCTGAGAGTCAATATCCATGGCTTGAGACAATTGGGCTTGACTTGGTTCATCCTCAAAGTCCTGAGATTGGGGCGGTGGCGCACTGTATTTCGATACCTGACTAGGGTCAAAATCGTCAAACCCCTTAAAGCGAGACTGCGTGATAGGTCGGCGAGGCTTCCGCATGGTTGTGCTAGGTGGAGGAGGTGCCGATGACTGAGCTTCGTCTGGTGTGGCTGCCGGTTGTGACTTTTCAGGAGCCTCTTGAGTATGTGAACTTTGGTCGGCCGAGGGATCACGGCCATTTGCTTGCTCCGCGATTACCGACTCGCCCCCGTGCTCCGGCTCATGGCCTTCTTCCCACTCCAAGGGCCTCTTCATCAATGTTCCATCGACCGTCAAAATGGCCTCGAGAAACTCGTTCTGTTCCACACTCCTCTGATCAAGTGCAAGGTCGACAGCTTGGAAGAACCTGGCTCCACCGCATTTTGCAGCATCGCTTGGCCGAACAACAACCACACCGCCCTTCCGCGGCTGTTGGCTCAACTTGTACCGCGCATCTCCCTTTTTGCCGGCACACTCCTTGACGTAGTCGATCAGAGATGTCGGGTCGGGTCTTTCTTCGGGCAAAGGCACTCCTTTCAACAGTGCCTTGCCGCCTCCACCCGTGACGACGGGAAGTAGCGAGTCGTACTGTGCGGTGGTGCAAAACACAAAGACAAATTTCTCGAAGAGTTCTGATCTTGCGTCTTTGGGTAAAAAGATTTCGTCACGAGTAGGTCTCGGATTCGGTTCGTTGCCAGGTGGAGGTTGATGATCTAATTCGCTCGGCCAATTTGCATCAAAGTCTTCTTCCAGGGATGAAACTTGCTGCTCTTCATTCTTCCGGCCGACCATTGCAACTGCTTCCACAAAGCCATCGGCTACAATGTACCGTCCATTGACGAGCGCCTGAAGAACTTGGGCCGTGTTGCGTTTCCTAGAAACAACATGGGTCGTAAACTGCGTGACGTACTCGGTGATGCACTTGATATCGAGAGGTTCTAGCTGGGCTCTTCTATCCGCTAGAGGGTCGGCGGCTTGCTTCGAAGCTCGAGAAAGGCTTGCGAATGTGAAGACCTTGGGCTGCCACTTGACATGAAACAAGACTTCGTAGTTGCCGAGCTTGATGGTATGGTCGTTCTTTTGGAGCACTTTTTCGGTGTTCTGGAACCTTTCGCTGTCTACGAAAGTACCCAACTTAGATCCCAAGTCTTTTACCGTAACCTTGCTCTTTTTGTGAAGTTGTAAACTGGCACCAGGTTCAATGGTCTCGACAATGAGTTCAAAGTGCTGTCTCGATACGGATTTGTGGGTAATGGCATGATACTGTGCGTTTGGTGGCTGCTGATGTGTTCGACCAAAGAGGTGTACGGTTCCTGGACGCAGCCATATTCGTTTGCCTAGGCCGGTCAGTCAGTCTACTCGTATAGTTGTCGGGCTAGGATGATTGGTACCATTCAGGTGGTCTCCGTCACAGGTGAGGAACCACATGGTGCTACATCAGACTGATCATCACGTTCATGAACCGGCAGGACCACTATTCCTTTGTATCAAAGCGATTCTCACAATGAACTCGACTAGGATAGATTTCGTGAGTGGTTCACGTGTGTCACGTTGCGGGTGACGCGCAGCTTCGGGGAATTGTTGCCTAAAATTTGAAGGTGAATTTACAACATTGAATCTTCAATGAATCTGCAGGATGTCAGGCATTCGGTTCGGGTACAGTTGTTATGAAGGAGGAGACTATCAACATCAAATCCAATGTGGTTGGGTATCTACGCTTTTGGTAATCCGTGAGACATCAATCAATCCAATCCCGAGAATGAAAATGAGCCTTTGCCATTTAGATGATTCCCCTTGTTTCCCTTCCTCTTCTTCTTCTGCTTGCGGTCAACCTCATCGTCTTCGCTGTCCTCTTCCACTGGTTCATCTTCTTTCTCATCTTGGTCGTCGTCGTCGTCGTCGTCGTCGTCGTCGCTGTCATCGTCGCTGTCATCCGACGCAGGTCTCTTGTTGCTACCACCATCGACGTAGCCGCCGTTGTCTTCATCCACCTTTTCATGCCATACTTTGATGACGCTACCACCACCACTGATCATTCTGCCGCCGACGTCAAAGTCAATACCGATGACACCTTCCACATCGTCGTGTCTGACCTGGTCCACGACTTTGTTTGATCCGATCTGGACGAAGCGGATCTGTCCATTTCCCATGCCGGCTGCGACGGTCTTTCTTGTACCGACTCCATCTGGCAGAAGTGTCAAGACATCCAAGCTTTCACCGCCGCCGCCGGGACCGGTACCGTAGCCGCGATCGACAACAATCCTCTCATCTTGATCATCCCATTGTCCTCTCTCCCATAGAGTAATGACACCTCCAGCTCCACCGACCACGACCTTTTCGCCCACACTTGTTCCACTTCCTCGTTTTGACAGGCCAGAAACGAACACGCTTGACAATAGCTCCTCTTCCTGGTCTTCGCTCTTCATAAGCACACCTCTTCTGACGTCTGTGACCGCCAGCGTGGTACCACCAGTGCTGATCCATTGCTTGCTGAAGCCACTTGTGCTCGCCTCGGTCGGCGCCAATGGTGTGAGTGAAGCAATGTAATCGGTATGTGGATGATGTGTTTGTTGTGGCTTCCTGCTCTTGAAGCCGTTCGAGATGTTCTCCTGGTTGACCCTCAGATCGTACAGATGTAGCGCCGACGAATCCGTTGCGAATAGTAATGTCTGAGGGTTAAGGATATGCAGCAGAGATGGTTCGTCTTCCAATCCTGTGGAAGGATCCAGCGGAATCGCGATTTTGTCGACAACTTTTCCCGTCAGCGAGTCAGCGACCTTGACAATGCCATCGGTACCAGCGCTGAACAGCTGACTCCCATCGAAACTGTATGTTAGACTGCGACAGCTTCCCTTGTGCCGCCGTGTGCGCCAGACTGTTTCGATCTGGCCTGTGCCATTGACGGAAGCTGTTTCGGCTGCGTCGCCGTCATCCTCGAGTACCGGAGGGAGTCTCAGAGTTTCGACATAGCCGTCTGATAGACCGACAGTGAGCAGCGGCTCATTCGGGTGTACAGCTTGGGCGAAGAGTTCGGCGGAGAGGGGAAAGGTGCATACGGTGTCGAACATGGCGCCTGAGGCGCGAGAAAATACCCAATTGGTAGTGATAAGTTTGCGGTTGATGCAATTCGGTTCAACGTGATACTTCGACCTTCAATCTGAGACGTGAAAATTGTCGACTTTTGATTGGGGCAACAGATGGTTGAAAGTGTGGGGGTGGGGGACGGAGGGTTGGAGAAGCAGGTGCCCCCATGCCCGTGGTGCCTTCCCCTCGAGGCTTGTTCCCTGCAGTACTTCTTGCCCTGAACTGCAGGTGGATCCGGAGATCAGATCGGACTCTTGACTCGATGTGGCAGGAGCTGGTGACATAATGCTGTTTGTGCCCCGGTTTGACCATCTTTATCATCAATCATTACAGTCTTCTCTTGTTTCTGTAAATAAACTGCCTTACTTAGTAATCATACACCTTCCACATGGGCAAGCCGACGGGAAAACAAAAGGGAATCACATTCGGGTACTGTGACGACGCATCCGGAGCCCGTGTATATCCCCCGCCTGTCATGGCTGCTGGAGATGACTTACTCCCTGAACAATTACCTCCCACCCAGAAAGTTGTTAAGATATCAGAAGAGCACGGCATGATCGCGAGCGTTACCAGCTGGCCACCGCTTGGCCAAGCAACAACCATTGCAAAAGAAGCAGAATCTGTCAAGTTTACTGTGTTACTTGAGAGCAACTCGCCTCAATTGCTGCAAGATGATGAGATCTCCGTGTGTATCTGGCACAACCATGACGACTCGCATGAATGGTGTGACCTGCTGATGAGTGAGACATGGGAGTTTGACAATCTAGTAGGTCGGAACATGGATCCAATGGCATTTACAAGTCTAACACATATAGATGGTCGTCCACCCGTCCAAGCAAGCCGCACGCCGATGGTATACTGCTGAGCTTCCACGTGCCCCGAGAGGAGACCAGCCAACCTCGTTCACGATCAGATTCAAGGTCGGCACGGACAACGACTGGAGATGGACTAAAGACGAGACCCAGATCGATGACGGCCTTCTCTTATTCTTGCAGCCGCATAAAGACCTCGACTTCTCCCAGCTCTTCGAACACGCCAGCCACGAGCAGCTGAGTGTACGTCGTGAGCAGGCCGAAGCACCCGGCGCAAGTCTGTTCTCTGTCTCAGCTCCGGTTGAACCATCGAGAGGCCAGCAATCCGGCTTCACCACACACGACCTTGGTTTGCCAATGGCTACTGTCAGGTGGTTTGCACTTGTCAGATTGTGGTCACCATGGCTCGCCCCACGTCAAGGCAAGGTTCGACTTTCCCTCGACAAGGACGCTGTACTCTGCTCATTCTTGCGTAATGACGGCTTCAATGTAGTCTGTCTCGCCATCAGTGGAATTGCAGACACTTTGACCACATTCAAAAATGATAACAAGGGCCACTTGCTCATTGGAAGTCGGAATGACCGCGAAACAGAAGGAACTAGCCGGGTGTTGGTTGCTGTCGCTGAATCCTTTGATGTCGCCAACGCTGCCGTTATGTACCAAGCCCGCAAGATCATTGCTGGTGGTTACGCTTCCTCTCAGGAAGTGCAAGCCGAGGAACGAGCGCTCATGGATAAGAATGTCGAAGCTCAATGGATGGAGGAGTGGTATGATGGATTGACATATTGCACATGGAACGCTCTTGGCCAAAACCTTACCGAGGAAAAGATTGTCGACGCTCTGGACGTATTGAAGAAGAACAACATCACCATCTCTAATCTCATCATCGACGATAATTGGCAATCTCTATCCGAAGGCGATAATCAATTTGAGCGAAAATGGCAGGAATTCGATGCAAATAAGAAAGGCTTCCCTCGCGGCATGCGCGAGACGGTGAAGAGCATCAGGGAAGCACATCCGAACATCAAGCACATCGCTGTCTGGCATGCCATTCTTGGCTACTGGGGAGGCGTTGACCCCAAGGGTAAAATTGCCAAAGACTACAAGACAGTCACGGTCGGAAGAGATCTCAACATCGCAGACGTCAAAGAAGGTACCATTACTGTCGTCGCTGCCGAAGATGCAAAGAGGATGTACGACGACTTCTACCGCTTCTTGTCCAGCTGCGGCATCGACTCTGTCAAAACGGATGCCCAATTCTTCCTGGATCTCATCTCGGAAGCCCCAGCACGCAGAGACCTCATGACCACATATCAAGACGCCTGGAGCATTGCGCATCTTCGCCATTTCTCTTCGAGAGCCATCTCGTGCATGTCGCAAACCCCTCAGATCATGTTTCATTCCCAAATGCCGCAGAACAAGCCTACACTTCTGGTCCGCAACTCTGACGACTTTTTCCCCGAAGTGCCTGCCTCGCATCCATGGCATATCTTCTGCAACGCCCATAACAGTCTGTTCACTCAGCATTTGAATGTTCTTCCTGACTGGGATATGTTCCAAACCAATCACGAATGGGCAAGCTTCCACGGTGCAGCTCGAGCTGTGTCTGGTGGACCGATATACTTCACCGATTATCCAGGCAAACACGACATCGAACTCATCAATCAGATGACCGGTCGCACCACCCGAGGCCGAAATGTGATTCTGCGTCCTCATCGTGTTGGAAAGAGTATGAACTGCTACGCCGGATATGATGAGCAAGCGCTGGTGAAGATCGGTACATATGTTGGGTATGCTCGTACTGGAACTGGTATTCTGGGCATCTTCAACTGTTTCTCAAGACCGACTGCTGAGTTTGTCGCGCTGGGCGACTTTCCGGGCGTCGAGGACGATATTGAGTATATCCTCCGCAGCTTCGATGGTGCAGTGAGTCCAGCCATGAAGAAAGGAGATGACAAAGCGATGGTGAGAGTGGAGTTGGAAGTCAGAGGATGGTCCATTCTGTCTGCTCATCCGCTGCGCACGTTCAAGAGAGGAAGGGGCGTCAACACTGCCGTCGCGATGTTGGGTATGTTGGGAAAGCTGACCGGTGCGGCTGGTGTCACTGGCCACGAGATACACACCGAGGAGCCAAGCGGCCGTCTGCGCATCTGGTCGTCTATGAAAGTGCTTGGTCGTCTTGGTATCTGGATTTCGGATCTACCGCAGAAGAGTGTGGATGAGGACATCATGGTGTTGATGTTCGGGCAGGTGGTGTCGCGTGATGCCATCGAGGTAGATGGATGTACACTGAGTGTCGATGTCGAGAGAGCGTGGAATGAGTCGGGCCAAGATGCTGGGTGGAGTAATGAGGTTACAATCGAGGTGTTTGTGTTGTGAGGGGTATGGGTAGACTTCCGGACCCTTTTGGTCGGTGTGCCAGTATTGTGATATTCTCAGTCACCTCCTCGCCTGCGTCTTTGTCGTTGTGAGTGTCCGCAGCTTGACCCTGCACATTGTCTCGCGGTCGGTAAGCCAATGTGGTTGTCAGTGCGTCGACAACACCGCTGCCCTCTGCGGCTGCAGCACGGCGCTCCGCTCGTCTGCCCACGGCGCGCGCTCGTTTGGCTGCCTTTCTGGCGGCCCTGTGGTCGGCCATCCACTTGGCTCCTTCAGACTGCTTGTCGTCAGCCTGTCGAGGGAACAGGACGCCGTATAAGTGGGCCTCCCCAGCCCGGATCTCTCCATTGACATTATCTATTGTTTGTTGTTAGCTGTGAGACCCTTGTGTAACGTCACAGCTCCAGTATCACTTACCTCCGTCGGCAATTCTGATAGGGCCCTCGTGGGGCCTGGTCATGTCGCGCATGTACTTGCGGTCAAGATACCAAGACAGATTGCGCATCAATACCTCTGGCCGCATAGGTAGCTTGCGGAGCGATTCTACGATGGCCTTTTCGACCTCTGGTACCGCGTGTGGTGCTCTTCGCAATCGGTTGGCCACGCCGTGTGCCCAGTTGACGAACGAGGCGTAGAACGTCTCGCGGTCCTGCTTATGCAGCGCGAGCCAACGCGAGACGCGGAGCGAACCCTCGGTGTCGAGGCCGAAGAATCTGCTGGTATGTCTGGCAGCCATGGTGGTGATCGAATTGTTATGATGTATTCGGACAAATGTGTCTCAGTCAGCGACGACGGAGTTGTGCTGCAAAGAGTATTACGAGATGATTCGCAATCACCCAGCAACAAATGAGGCAACAGCGCGGTGCTCTTCACCTGACTCTCACTTGAGTCTCAAAAGGGGCACACAATGCAATACACACAGCCGGCTGAACAGAGACAGAGTACCATGAAAACAAAGAAATTGGTACTGTATGCTGAAGACAAAAACTACCGCGTTACCGTCGTGGTAAAAAAAAGGACGGGTAGGAGCTGGTTTGCGTCGGACTCGAACTCACACCAAATCCGCAAAAAAGAATCTTGCGATTCCCGAAACTCATATGTCGCGGGTCCAGTGATCGGAAGATGGTTAATCTTCGAAAGTCCGGGGCCGAACACCTTATTGTTTTGTGGCGAGTCTTCACCACTACACCACCGAAGCGGCTTTGTGGTACTCGAGGGGATGTCGAATGCGATATGTATATATTCCTTCATCAACATAATTTCATGAATCCTGCCTAAGTCTTTGCCGGTACCGACGGTGTAGGAATTGTCCGAGGCCGCCCGGCCAGCTTCTTCATATGACTGGCGGCTCGGCCAGCTTCTTCGTATGACTCTCGATGGTTTCCAACACAACCTTCCACACTCCCTTTCCTTGGATACCTTTCGTGTATTTCGGATTGTCGCGTACGTGGTGTTGATTCACTGCTGTGTGCAGCCATGTTCTTTGTACTCTTCCGTTCTTGACTGGAGGCGCACGCTCGAGGTTGGCAATCCATAATGTCTTTGGCTTCACTGTCCTCAGGTCTTCCAAAAAGTACCTCTTCGTCTTTGGCCAGGGTTGGAGGCGCATTCCAGTAATCTCAATCACTGTCTTTTTCGGCATTCTGCGTAGAAATTCTTGTAATGTCGCTTCAGTTCGACGTGCTGATAGCGGGAGAAACAGGGTGATATTGGCGACTGCTGAGACGGTGCCAATCGCTGTGATTACCATGGGTACGGCAGAACCTACAACAACTACGCCGTCTCAGCCACGACGAGTAGAGCATGAATGTGGAACTTACCCAGGGGAGCGGCCCACGAGGGAGAATCAGGATTGAACATGACACTCGGGGCGTAGAACAGTGTACCGTAAATGAAGAAAAATACCGGTATCAACTTGCTCATGCCCATGGTAGCGGTCTCGAATGTACCAGTGTGATATATCAGGAGGCGCTCTGGATACTTGAATGCTGTCGTCATGAGTGTCAAACGTCTGCTCGGCCTTTTGGAAAGACATACCGGGCGCTTTTGTGACATTGGCTTTTGTGCTCTGGAAGCGAACATTCTGGGTGCGACCAGCACCATGGCATCTGATTAGACTGGCGGTCTTTGAGGTGACACGCAGACCCCTGACGACTGGAAGGTTTCGAAGCATATGCGAGCAGCCTCGCAAAGGCATGCTGCGCAAAATGAGCATGTTCATGGCATGTTAGTGTCGCTTGAAGTGCAAATGAAGTCTGCGATGTGAGGTGAGGTGAAGTCAGCAAAAGCTCCACCCGCTGATCCACTTCGGTAACGGATGCCGACGCCGATTGATATTCGGCTCGGCCTTCCCCATTCTCCACTCAGGGGACGAAGCCTCGCGACCTTGCATAACTACATACCGTACTTGAGACTGCCTGTACGCTGCATGACCATACGATAGGAGGACTAGTGGACTCGCTGTCGTCTATCATCAGTTGTCATCATGTTCGCGTGAAAAGACAATTACAACACGCCAACGATGGTCAGGCTGCCCTTCCTTCACCTCCTCGGACTTCTGTCCACTGTGGTCGCATACACCAGCCTCTCGGACGAGTCTTTACGCGCCATCCCTGACCCTGGCGATGACTTTGACATAAAGAATGGCGCAATATTAGCCCCTATTCTAATCCCACGAGTTCCCGGTTCTCCTGGTTCTGAGAAAGTACAACAGCATTTCATTCAATTCTTCGAAAATCAGCTGCCGCAATGGACCCTCTCGTACCAGAACTCGACATCCACGACCCCTACATCTCACGGAAAGCAGATTCCTTTTGTCAACATCATTGCAACACGTGACCCGCCATGGGCTTCGGAAGGCTCGGTTGGCAGACTTGCTCTTGTAGCGCATTATGACAGCAAGCTCACGCCAAAAGGGTTCATCGGGGCGACCGATAGCGCAGCCCCATGCGCTATGATCATGCATGCTGCGAGAAGCATTGACAAAGCCTTGACGCATAAGTGGGCGAAGATGGAGGCAGAACATGAGTCGGTCGACGAGCTGGACGGACACAGAGGAGTTCAGATCTTATTGCTGGACGGAGAAGAGGCATTCGCGAGCTGGACAGATGAAGATTCACTCTATGGCGCGCGTTCTTTGGCCGAGCATTGGGAGACCGACTTTCACCCCGCTACATCCATGTACCAGACACCAATGGACTCAATTGATCTATTCGTCCTTCTCGACCTGCTAGGCGCGGACGGTGGCACTGTGCCTTCCTACTTTAAGACGACACACTGGGCTTATCGACATATGGCAAAAGCTGAAGTAAGGCTGAGGCAACTAGGTCTGCTAAGCACGAAGCCGAATGTCGTATTCTTTTCAGAGAACGATAAGAGAGAACAAGATCGCTGGTTGGGCGGCTTCATCGGCGACGACCATGTCCCATTTCTGCAACGTGGTGTCGAGATCCTCCATCTAATCGCCTATCCGTTCCCTAGTGTGTGGCATACTATTAACGACGACGGAGAACACCTCAATATCGACACTGTGAAAGACTGGGCAAAAATAGTTACCGTATTCGCTGCGGAATGGCTTGAGCTGGACGGATGGATGCAGGCACCACAGCAAGCTGCTCGGGCTGCAAAACACCATGCGCGCATGGTCGCCTTTGGATCAAGCGATAAAGATGAGCTGTGAGTGAGCCACACATTTAGCCGTGCCACGGCGACATCCTTGCTAAGCCTGATTAGCAGCTGAAGGTGATACCCGAGCAGGTCACGGGTGCCGATAATACACGATTCTTGATCTACATCTTACAAAGGTTCTTCAAGGAATATCGCAAAGCCTCAAGATTCCACTTGAAATCAGTTGACAGTGACCGTTCTCTTTCAAGGTTGACAGCCACAATCAGTCGCGTCACAGCACATAGCACTTGGGATCAGCGAATGGCTACATACATGGGAACGCGACGCGCAAAGAGGCAGATGCGAGAGTACAACAAAAGCGAACGAACCTGCGAGGGGCCACGGCCACCATTAACATTGCAAAGGAGATTGCACTGGACATGAGATCGAGTGAGGATTGCACAGCTTTTGAAGCTCCGTAAACCTCCTCTGGAATACAGAATCGAGTGGAGCCAGACATGGCACAGAACTCTGGTAAAGCATGTTGAACGCTTGTGGAGCTGGTTGATCGCGACATGAATTGGACATATCTCGCTACCTCAATGCGCATGAGACGATACTTTATACACGAAGTTGCCGTAGCAGCCAGTGTGATCGCGACAGGATGGACTTTCATGAAATTCTACCGAGTCTCCCGAAAAGTTGATATGTGTCTGGCTAGGTTTTTCGGAAACGAGAAACAACCTTATTTCGCACGATCACACTTGACGAACGCAGACAATCTATTATATTGGAAAGAAAGAAACTTCATGTAGTAAATACAGTATTTTGATAGACATTTCCAGTCCTTTACAGTGTGAAATGATTATTCTCAAGTTGGTCGCGATGCCCCGCTTCCCCACGTCGCGAAGTGTAAACCTTGCACCACCCTGCAACGTGCCCTGAGTGAGCCATTGGAGACTGTATTTACTCGACAAGCCGAACAGTTGTTCACAGCTAGCACGTGCTTCTCTTGAGATCTTATCTCGCCGCTGGATTCCCCAAACAACCCATCGGCCTCAAGTCGCCCAGATCTACAAATCCAGCTTGCACTTCCGACGCCAACATGCCTCAAGAAGAATCGAAATTAGAGGACAAGGCCAACGATCAGGCAGCCTTGGAAGAAGCGGTCGAAGAATTGAAGAATGACAAGAACACCCAAGTAGAAGAGGAGGATGACGAGGACGACGATGATAACGAAGAGCAGGAAACCAGCGCGTCGGATCCCAAGACACAGAAGAAGAAGTCCAAGAAGAAGAAGCTGAAGAGCGCCCTCTCTGCGATCAAAGCCGCTTCGAAGTCCGATGCACCAACTTCGCTGAATGAGAAGCTGCCCTCGGAGGTCATTGATGCCATGACGCCGCAGCAATTGCAGACCCTCCTCACCGCCAACCCATCCCTCCAGAGCGCGATACCCTCCAACTCCACCTCCGGCCAGCGCGACCTTAGAGAAGCCTTGAAGGAGATGACCGTGGCAGACACATTGACTGGCATGAGCCGCGGTAAGAACGCAAAGGACATGGCCAGCTACAAGTTCTGGAGCACTCAACCCGTACCGCGCTTCGATGAAAAGGCAGAGGCTCCGTCATGCGCACCACAGGAGGTAGCAAAGACCAGCGGCGAGAAGAAGCCCAGCAGGGAGGGTCCCATTCAGATCGTCGACCCAGCCAAGGTTCCACAGAAACCATCACCTCTCGTCGAGGGATTCGAGTGGTGCGAGATGGATCTTCTGGACGAGACAGAACTCGAAGAAGTCCGCGACCTACTAACCCACCACTATGTCGAGGATAACGAGGCCATGTTCCGTTTCAACTACTCATTCGACACCTTGAACTGGGCACTCAAAGCACCGGGCTGGAAGAAGCAATGGCATGTTGGTGTGCGCGCGACCAAATCTCGCAAACTTGTCGCATTCATATCTGCTATCCCCGTCCACATTCGCGTGCGTGCCAACACCTTGGATCTGGCTGAAGTCAACTTTCTCTGTGTGCACAAGAAACTGCGCGCCAAGCGTCTGGCTCCAGTGCTAATTACCGAGATCACTCGCCGCTGCAACGTTGAGGGTATCTACCAGGCCATCTACACCGGAGGTGTCGTCTTGCCCAAGCCAGTCGCTAGCTGCAGATATTACCACCGCGCCCTCGATTGGGAGAAGCTTTACAACGTTGGCTTCTCTCCTCTTCCTTCTGGCAGCACCAAGACGAGGCAGATTGTCAAATACAAGCTTCCAGAGCGTACGGCAACAGCAGGTCTCCGCCAGATGAAAGCCGAAGATGCCGGAGCAGTCGCGGACCTCTTGACACGCTACTCAAAGCGCGTAGACCTAGCGCAGGAGTTCAGCAAGGAGGAAGTGCTGCACTGGCTGCTGGATAAGGAGACTGACGCCAAGTCCTCGAAGCGTGTTGTCTGGACGTATGTGGTGGAGAACGGCGGCAAGACAACAGACTTTGTCTCCTTTTACTGCTTGGAGAGCACGGTCATTCAGGGGTCCGGCAATCACAGCGTCATTCGCGCTGCGTATTTGTTCTATTACGGTACCGAGACTGCGTTTGAGAAGCCAGACGACAACGAGGCGCTGAAGGTCAGGTTGAACGCATTGGTCAGGGATGCTTGCATACTCGCAAAGCAGGTACGCAATTGCTCTGTCTGTATATGTTATAAAATTTCCCTTGCTGACCTCAACAGGCACGGTTCGATGTCTTCAACGCCCTCACCCTTCTCGACAACCCCCTATTCTTGAAACAGCAACTCTTCGGCCCCGGTGATGGAAGTCTGCACTACTACCTCTTCAACTACAGAACGGCTGAAGTGGCCAGCGGAGTGGATGAGCAGAACAACGCAAGCGAGAATCACATGGGCGGAGTCGGTGTCGTGATGCTGTAAATAGCAATTCACATATTCAAAGAGTCCTCATTCGGAAGCATAATTCCGAAGCAGTCCTGAGGCCTTCTAGTCCCAGTACTTGATTGTACCACTGAGATCACCCGTGACTACCTTACTGCTCTCTCTCGGATGCCATCCACAGGCCACCACCGCGCCTTCACTGGCATGAATCTTGTGGTACATCTTACACGTCTTCCAGTCCCAGAAACAGACGTATCCTCCACTGTCACCACTCATGACCATGCTGCCATCGGGACTAACCGCGACATCGATCGCGTACCCAGCGTTGTTGTGACCTCTGAAACCCTTCTTCCTGTTCTGCCTGAACCGCTCCGTGGACGCGTATACCACGATCTGGTTGTCACTGCTTTGATACGCAACGTATTTCCCGCTCGGATGCGGCGAAGCGCGCACCATAGGGTACATGTATGGTTCTGCGATGAATTTGATCGGCACGGGAATGCCGTACTCCCACGCCCGGAGCGATTTGTCGTCCGAGGTCGTCATGAAGCGGCGATTCTCGTCGCAGAAGACGATTGTGTTTACCGGGCCCAAGTGGTGATCGTATTCTTGGACGGGTTTCGAAGGGTCATGATCAGTGCCCTTTGTCGGCGCGCGGGTGTCGAACTGCACGATCTTCTTGTCGTTAGTGCCGGCAAGAAACTCAGAGGAGGCGCTTGGCGATGGGTTGAAGCGCAAGACGTGTGGTGTTGCGCCGGTGCTATAGCGCGAGATGCACGTGCCGGTTTCTGTGTCCCAGAGCTTCATTTGGCGGTCGTATGAGCCAGTCAGGAAGCGCGTACCGTCAATGTTGAAGTCGATGTCTGCGACAGATTTGTTGTGTCCAGAATACGTCCTTAAAAGTTCGCGTTGGTGGTAGGCATCCCAAATCTTGACCTTGCCGTCGGCGGCTGCTGAAAGAAGAAGATGACCAGAGTCAGGGAAGAAGCGCATTTGTGTGATAGCCTTTGTATGTGATTTCCAGGTGTGAATGAGCTTCTTTGGGTGGTAGTTCTTCAACTCGGATGTGTCGCCCTTGAGATCGATATCCAGATCCTGCGGTACATGCATATACGTCCGTCCCTGGTAATCATGCATCTGACTTCCATGAAACTCGGTTGTCTCTCTGCCATCGCCAGTCTCTTCATAGGCAGTTCCGGCCTTGGTTGGTGCTGCGGGTTGCTGCGCGATCTCATCCTCTTCATACTCCACCTCGACTTCCTCCTCACTACCTGAGCTTGCGTCTGGCCTCTCCTCTTCGTACTGTGCCCATGGTCCCTTGTAAGCTTCCGCGCCATAGACCGTACTCGAATCGCCTTTTCCTTCTCTCTTTCTTTTCTTTGTAGGACGGTCGTGATTGGCTTCGATAGCACGGTGCGCCGACCTGAAGGATGTTTCGCTCAAGACTATCTCGTCGGCAAACCCGGTGGGCACCTTGCCCTTCGTACTTGTTGCGACCATGTTGTGTTTGATATAAATCTAATAAAACTTGGAGATCCGTACGCATGAATCTATCTTGGAATTGGAGAAGCTGGGGTCGGCATGATCCGATGCTGACTAAGCTTCAATCAGGCAGCAGCGGGGTAATGTAGTCCAGGCATCAGCTTCATTATTGCTGGCTTCTGTCAAATCCACAATATATCATTGGGAGGTTCCGCTCAGTATTCCCTCGATTGTCGCTGTCATTCGTCGAGGATCGAAACATTGATTCGAATCCAACATCGAGTTTTACCATCTCGAGTGCTCATCTCCAAATCACTTCAAGCACCACCTGAACTCACCTTCACAATACCTCAAACTTCTAGCTCAAGTACAGACAGCTTTAGATCTACTCAATCGACTAGCACTCATGGCGACTGACTGAGTCTACCGCCAATGATGGGCCACGCCTCAAGACTGGACTCGAATGTCCCGACCACGACAGGTTGTTCTGCGACATCTGCATTCCTGATCCCATCGAACGGGGAAGACTGATCAATCTTCTCATTCAAAAGTCTGATCCGGCTTTCGATGCTCTGGCTGACACCTTCGCCAAACGATCTACTGATGGTTCGGCCGTATACAACTCGAAGCGCCGTCCGTCTTCCATTACCGGTACGGCCGCGTCCAAAGATGAGCCACCAACGGCTAAGGCATCCGCCAGAGACGAGCCTGAGGTCTATGGCCCGGAAAGACCAGCACCATTCAAGCCAGCTGGAGCCTGCTTTTTCCCTGCGGCAATGAACTCCCACTTTGACTTTTGGCCACCGAGCAAGGAGAAGAACCGCTACCTCGACAAATACAATGGCGGCCAGGCGATTGTCTTCGTACACGGCACCTCGACTGCAGACTACAAGCGCGGTGGATGTGCCATTGATTACGGCCCGAACAGCGATCCTCTGATGTTTCGCCTAGAATCTAGGGGTCCCACTGGCCAGAAGAACCTACCAACCCAAGAGCGCGCTCTCATCCGTGCAAGCTTGGCCGCTCTCGACGGTTTTGCTTGGGAGGTTACGCAAGAGGAAATCATGGTCGTCTGTGACTCTATGCCTTTCGTGCTCGGTGCAAGTCAACACAGCCAGGAATGGATTGACAATGGCTGGAAAATACCTGATGGCAAGCCCGTGGCCAACGCTGATCTGTGGATTGCATTGCTCAGCCGCGTGAACAACCTGAAAACCGGCGGCACGAACACGGCCATCTGGTATTCACCAGTCGATCGCGGTGACAGGGTACGCAGAGCAGCTGGTCGTGCGCTCGAGCTCGCTGGAAATGCGGACTACACCCGTGTTCTGATGACTTGAGCACGATGCAGTGCTACACAGGACGCTATCAAGGCTTCGTGGTGGAAGGCTGGCGAGCAGAAATGCAGTCACTCGTTCGTCTCTCGTTGGGATCGACTGGTCTTCCACTATGCTATGGTAGTGCAACGAAGTGAGGAGATGCTAGGCAGACTAGTGTACTATGAGAGCTCGAAATTTATGCAAGGTGTCTTTCTATCATTCATTGTTCAAAGCTACATGTATTGTTCGTCACGTAAAGTAGCCACGGGTATCATGACATCCCACGCCAACCGCCATACCAAAACATGAAGCTCGTTAGATGCCTATCTGTCGAAAGATGTGCTGTAATTCAGAAGCTCGAAGGCTTCTCTCGGTAGTTTCCCAACATCCAAATATAGTCATGTCCTGCCTCATGACGCTCCGTCCTTATTTACACCTCCACCAAGGCTAAGGTTCGTTCTCTTTTCTCCTCGAGGCAATTGTAGCTGTGTTTATAGGGCACGTCTTTTGTTGCTTAGTGAGACTCGTCACGGATGAGTGCGACAATCATGCTGTAAAGATAGAAGAAGAACATGACCAAGTGGTAACCAAGCTTGATGAAGGATTCCTGCGCGCTGTCAGTGATCGAATACCGAGCTTCGAATTATGTTTCCACGTACCTGCTTGTGCACGTTGAGCTTTCTGAAGATCTCGGTCGCATCGAGCAGGTGTTGGTTCTCGAAAATCCTAAGAAAGATCAGCTTATGTTGTAGACCAGCACAGGTACTCGTCAAACGTCGAGTTCCATCTCTTTTACGTACTTCTTTCCGTTCCAGGCCAAAAGAGGCAGGTTGAGGATAAACGCAATCCAGTAGCCGTTGATCAGGAACAGGACGGTCAAAAATGCGTGGACACCGGCTTCGGGGATGATGTATGTGTTGAGACGGTTGCAGAGATCAATTGGGTTGATGTAGTCGCTATCATCACGTTAGCGAAATGTCCTAATCATTGATTGATCGATACGCGTGAACCGAGGCCGCGGAGACGCGTCGCAGCTCGTGAAAGAGTTGACGGCTCCAGGCTGACAGTCTGCGCAGGTGGAAAACTTGTCGTACCATTCCAGATCACTGTACATGATAGTGAAGAAGACCTGAAGGAAAAGGTTGACCGCGTTGATCAGAACTGCTATGAGGTATAGCCATGCTTCTCCGGACATCATCGTGGCGGTCAAATAGCCTTTGGCGGTCGTGTGAACTTGAGAGGAGTATTGGAGACCGTGCTAGGTGTTTGTTGCTTTGTTCGCGACTTTGGTGCGGAGCAGATTACTAGGCTGGACTTGATTGGAGCTTGCTCTTGAGCCGTCGCGGGATAACTTGACGAGCGCGCGGTTCGACGTGTCAGTGAGTCGAAGAGGATGTCGAAGAGGTTTTCGGAAACGCGAGACTGTACAGGATTGGAGAAAGGCGATTGCGACTTTTGCAGACAGAAACAGCTGTGGTTGTTCTGGTATAGGTGTGGAAAACGTCACGAGCCAAGATCAGTAAGCGGGACCTGCCGTCCAAGGTGGACGGAGGACGGTGGACGGTGGACGGTTCGGCCTTTTGTGCGCCAAGCATCGATTCCCATAGCTCAACCTCCGACTCCTCGCTCTGAATCTATCCTCATGAACAATCTCAAAAGATATCGTAAGATCGCCTACGATGTCATGCCACATCGCATGACTAAGCTCGAGCATGACTTGGAATCGTGCATGCTATTCAGCGACGGAACGTTGCACTCGTGGAAAATTCTCTCGCTCTCGCGATCCTATACTCAAGCGGAAACGTGCTTGCAGCGCATCTATCGCTGAGCATGGCTTCTAGTGGATATCCTTTAGATTTTGAGATCTCAATGATGATTAGATTCGCTCTGCGGAGTCAAAGGAACAGCGGCGGGTAATGTATTCTGTCTGCCATGGTAGGTGATTGGAAACCTTCTCGGATGCATTTGGGCAACTTCATCGCCTCCCATTATTTTCATCGAATCCTTATGAGCTATCCCACTTCGAACTGTCCGAAATTGAGACGAAGAAGACACTACGAAGATACCGCATGATGTCAAAGGATGTCATATCCACAGATACACATGTGAGGCATGAGAACCACCTTGATGGCTGATAAGGATGCGCTCGTTGTCCGACCATGAGCACGTTTGGCAATATGTTATAAACGTCAAGTTTCTTGATCTTTCGTTCATCCCATTTGATCGACACTTTTCCCAAGTACTCATCGAACGATTATCATCATCAGCATTGTCATACTTTCACCCAATGCAAAACACTCCCCTTACGAGGTACCACGTCCCAGCAATACCCATCATGCCAGAGAGCAAGCAGGCCAAGCCAGTCGCAAGACCATCTGCTAGCACTTTCACTCCAGGGGTTGCTCCTAGTGCACCGACCTCCAAAAGCCCAGGTGTGGCCCCTCCTGCTGCGGTAGCTAGTTTCTTTTCGACTGATAAGGAGCCTAGCAAGATGGCGGTTATGGGCCCCGCTGCTGTGCTTAGAGACTACTTTAATCCAATTAAGCGCATGCTAGAGGAGACAACCGATGCGCAGCAAAAGACTGTCTTTGCTGACAATGGAGGCATCCCGCAAGCATACAGGACTCCTCCTACGTGGGATGTTGACGACGCCAATCAGGAGAAGGGCTACAACGACATGTTCTCACGCATTCAGCCAAGCAAATCTGACAACGACTCGAATGCAGACGCTACTGCCCGCATCATCGAGGAAGCCAGCGCTTCCGCAATCGCTCGTGCCGGTTCATTGCAGGTCGACAAGGGTGCCACCGCCGCCGTTGCGGTCACTCCTACCGAGCCGCCTTCACATGCTTGTCCCACAGCAGACCATCATGAGCATTCTACTACACACCTCTACCTTTTGGAATGGCGCTCCCCCGATGCTGGCGGTATTCTCCGTCCGCCGAAAGAAAGTGTCTGGACGATGTCACTCATTACTCGAGGCACTAGAGCAGGACCTGGACTGTACAAAAGAGTGGACTTTCGTCTGTGTCCTATGCCAGCCAACAATGGGGTCCACGGCATGATGGTCATTCCCGATGCGAAAAAGGACCTAGCAGAGGCGTACAGCTACATACGTTTTGATTATCCCTGTTCCTGCTTATTCAATCTTATAGAAAGGCCAGAAGACCATCCCACGGCGGATGATATCGAGAGAGTCATTCGGGAGGCGCGATTGGAGACGTGCCTTCCTCCTGGAGGTAGCAATAGTAACGGTACCACTGGTTGGGTCCTAAAGGTTATTGGCGCCATGACCGAGGCTGGGCTGATGAGTTTGGACGGTTATTACGCTGTAAAGGAGAACCTGAGCTTCGTGCACTCAGCCGAGGGCGAGCCTTTTGTGTTCCCGGTGATGCCTGGATGTTATGGTTTTCAGGAGTGGTATTATTCACAGCCAATCTAATCGCGTCGAGTAGGAGATGGGTAGTATCGAACCCACACTTCGAATACTGCTGTGGTACTATCTTGTAATCCTTCTCGGACAGGAACGACAGGAGATGGGCTCGTACTTTGGGAGTTATGATGGCATTCCGTGCGAAGTGATAGCTGGTACCAAGACTTAGAGGTCGATATGTGATGACCAATTTCTGTTTGTTCGCGAGTACACGTTTCGCTAGACTCGACACAATTGCCTATCTGCGTCTTGTACCTTGATTTGTTGAATGATGAATCCCATTCCAGTTGCAATTGAGTTGCGCGGCGGTTTGCGGACTATTGCGCAGACTTGTGTTTGTCATTGTCAATCTCGATCCTACGGTAGAAGTCAGGCATAGCTCGAATGTCACTCGGGAAGCAACAAGCGTCGTGACACATGTCGATATTTTCATAAACGCAGATCGCAATCAACAAGCGGGAGGTGACATCCTTTGCACCTGTCGATCAATTCAATACGGGTCTTTCCGGTTGATTTGGACCGACGTCGACGACGGCATCAAAAATAACTTCGTGTCTCATGCCGTCACTTAGAGTTGCGGCTTGCAGGCCCAACACGAGGTAAAAGTTGGCGAGCGACGTGATGCAATCAAAACCACGCGAACAAGGACAGAGCTAAAATCCTTGACGGCGGCTGGCTGACTGAGGCAGTGGTTCCCGTATGGGCACCCTCGGTGGAGCAGGTCGACAGCTGTGGGCGAAGTGAGAATGGAAAAAACAAAAGGAAAGTTTGGCCCAGCAGTTCGGATTTAGCCTGCAATGCTGCATGGATGCTTCCATGAGGGGGCATTGTAACCTTGTTTGTGCTTTAAAATAATCACTGTTTTCTGGTTCATTGGCAATCTTTTCGGGCATCGGAATAGTGCTTTCGGGGAGGACTTCCGGACCCAACGAAGACACTCGCGAGACGTTCACGTTGGCATCTGAAACTTGGATCAACATGGTGAGTATGATTGCATTGCATGGGCCATGACTCTTGACCAGTGACGACCTGCTTAGGCATTCTGGAAGTGGGTTCTATAGATGATCGCCTTGCGATCGTTTGTGGGGCCGAGGCATCGTTCAGCTTGACGAGGTAGATGAGGCTTTCCTTGTTCGTGATGCGCATATCTTGATGGATTATTATCTCATCGAGAGACTAATTGATGGCTGAAACGCGTGGAGCATTGCGTATTTCAGGCTATAACCCACATGCTGATCAGGAGTCGACTTGGTTGTTGAGATCGGGAATGCTCCGGTGGCCGCGGTGACGAGCTTGCGTGAAGTCTGGTTCGGCTGCCTCTCTCGAAACAGCGGTGTACAGTATGTGATGAGGTTGACGAAGATGCATGATTGCGACATCGATAGCGAGCGAGTCGTGGAAACCCAAAGATCTTCTCGGGAATGCTGCACTCATGGGTCTGCCGTAGCGACGAATGTGAACTTGCATGGTCAAGGTTTACGATCATGGACGGCAATGATTCACGAGCTGATGTGATCCCTCGTGTGCGTTGACGCTGGCAAAAAGGCCCATTTTCAGAAACTCAGAACGTGATAAAGTGTTTTGACTTCTGCACGTCCAATGGAAGGTCTGCTCAGATCTGCTCAGAACGTAATCGCGCGCGAAGGATTACGCAGGACGAACGACTTGATCCTTGGTCGACGCGACGATAGGTCAAGATAGACTCGAAGCTTCTGGGAACAGTGACGCCTTTGCATCCACTCGGTACCCGGCTACTATCGACATGAAAGCAGCCGCCGGCGGATACCAGACTTTGGCCGTTGCACGTCTGCATGAGTCTCCAGTGATCGGCCCGTAGTAATGGTAAAGAGAAGTAAAGTTGGTGTAGCCAAAAGTAGCGGTGTCGCAGACCCTAACGCATGAGTGCCCAAGAGCGCAAACTAGTAAGTTAAACGAGTATTGCTACCCAACGCGTTTCTGCGGCCAAAAAGAACCTGAGACACAACTGCAGAACGTCCAAGCCTGATAGCGAATATCATGCACAAAACCTGATGTGATAGGTTTTCATCTACCAATCGGGCCTTGTCCGGCCATCTTCTGCAGCATGAACCGTGCATCAAGTCCAATGTTGGCGCAGAGACTTCGAAGTCGCCTATTTTTAAGCATAATGATCGTCAAGAATGCAGCTGCATGCAGCGCCACTGTCCGAGCTCTCGTATGCACCTGAACCACAGGTTCCATGTCGTCCGAATCATGTTCCGTAACAAGCTGCCATGGTCGTCGACAATGTGTAGCCTTTGAAAGGCCGAGGCACAGCTGTAGATACGCACTTGAAGCGGTGAGTGTGAAAACATCCAGGACAACACACACTCTACGAGCATCGCAGACGAGAGATTTGTGGCAGTAAAGACATGATGTTATTTGGCGCTCCAGCTCGATGACTGGAGCCCGGTAGATGTATATGAATTTGCGCCAGAATTTGTCCTTCAATCTGAAGCCCAGATCGACACCGGTGAAATAAATAGCAGAAACGACAGACTGACCGCGATATAATACAAGGGTATCTTAGAGATTGGAAAACCGGTCTATGTACAGCATCCATCTGAATGTGCGAAAGACGTAGGGGCGTGTTTCGATGCAGCCGGTGCTTGAGTAGGCATGCAGAAAGAAATTGGAAGCTGTAGCTGGTCGAAGGTGTTGCTAGATTGGACAAATACGAAATTAGAGTGATACAAGTATGATAAACTGATGTTACAAAGGCCGTTTCAGCGCTGATCATGGCGCGGTCGTGGCTGACCGGATTGTCCGAGGTTGTTCTGTCCACGACTGTGCCCATGGAAAGGGTTGAAAGGTCCAGTAGTTGGCGCAGCTTGCATGACTGAGGGAGGCGGACCATGAAAGTGTGCCGGATGTGGATGCGGAGGTCCAGCGTCGCGAAACTCTGCCCTGTCTACTCTCGGGACAGTCATCGCTACGCTGCGATAAGCCGGATGGCTCGGTGGCATTTCGTGATACGGCGCCGTTGGGTACTGTTGCTGGACTGGCGTCGGCCAGGGATGGGCCGAGGACGTTCCAGGCAGAGGAGACTTCGGATGTATCGAGTGAAGTTCTTCGTAACGTGGATCTGGTGTTGATGTTCTGCGAAAAACCTCTCGACGTCCAGGGTTATCTTCCGGACTGAGACTAGGCTCATCGTCATAGTCGAACGACCTGAGCTCGCTTGCACGAATAGGCAGTGGCGCTGGCCTTGAAATACGAGGTGATTGTGGACGAGGAGGGAGTCTCTCTGCCCCTGGCTGACGGAAAAGGACGGTTGAGAAATAGTCCCTCTCACGCATATAGAAATCCCTGTCTTCGGTCAAGTCTTTGACCTGCCGTTCCAGTTTCCGTATTGCGGCCGAGGCTTCCATCTCTTTCCTCTTACGCCTCTCTCGAAACCGCGCGCTTGCACCTGCATTGCGCTTCCGTTTCTCATCCGATGCCTTCGACGCCGCTCCAACTTCAACGGGTACCGCGAGTAAGCCTGTTCCAGTGTCGAAGTTCATCATCTTATATGTCCCACCTTCTCCAGGCGTGGGCATAGGCACCGATCCTTCTGGTCTATCCTGTTCTTGCTTGACCTGGCTACCGTCGTCCATGGTACCTGTACTGGAGGCATACCTGGGGAGCTGCATAGGCATCGACGTTACTGAAGGACGAAGTGGAGCGATGGGCGAATTGCGATCCTGCTGGCTGGAAGAGAAATACGAGCCACTCGGGCTTGTACTTCCTGTACCCCCTAGTGGGTGTCGAAAGACTGGACTCTGCGTGCTGCTAGTGGGGCTGGGCCGACTACTTGGTCGACCTGGAGGTTGTAATATCGTTGGCGTGAAGCTATAGCCCGACCGCGGCTGAGGGTCAGATTGCGTAGTGATGCTAGATGTATTCGACTCGGAGAGATATCTGTCTGCAGATGATGCGCCTGGAAAGGGGTTGAGATCTGCAGGTATCGTGCCTGTCGGAGGCTGAAGGTGGTGGAGGTGGGGGAAGTGTGCGAAGCTTCGAGCCTTGTGTAAAGGTGATCGCGCGGTCATGATAGGACGTGGGAAATGATCGACTGGACCAGATGTGTGCGGGGAGGGGGAAAGGGTAAGCAGCCTCTGCTGCGCTGAGCGCGACGAGCCAGAATCGGACCCCTCAGCTGTCACATGTGGTACGATCGAGTCTACCCGAGGCAGCTTTCTCCTGCGTGACGATTCGTCTTCGGAGTGTGGTGTATGGGCTCGCTGCAAACCTGGTAGTGTGGTCGAACGGGGAGAGTAGGCAGAAAAGTCGCCGTGCGTCAGAGTCGAGACTCGAGGTAAAGACAGATCGGAAGCTGGTCCTCGAGAGTTGGCTTCACGTGCTCGATGAGGGTTCGTGGCCGAAGTGAGCAACGGCATTTGAGAACCTGCACCAGGGCTCTGTGGTGTTTGTACTTCATGGCTGCGTGACTCATGGTGTGAGAATGGTGCAGGCGGCCGTGAGTCTTGCTCGTTCGCGTGCTGTCGTGACATGGAAATCTGTCCAGACTCCTTGTCGTTTCCTTCCCAGGATCCGCACCATCGGCGGTGGAATTGAAGATTTAGTGGTTCCCGTTCAGGCTCAGTGATGGGGGTGGAAGCGTGGTGATTGTGTAGTAATGGATCGAAGTCTGCTGGGTGAGTATGGTACGATGAGAAGATTCGGTCGTGGCGAAAGACATGCGTGTCACGACGGTGAGCCAAGTCTGTAGCCAGATTGAAGGAATAAGGCCCGGTGCCGTATCATCCAATTTAATGGACGACCGGCAAGCGGAACAAAAGCGGCTCGATATAGCAGCAGGCTAGGTGACTGGGGAATGGGCAAATCAGCGCCTGAGGAATACGTGGTTCATCAGTGGTTGGTGTGTTAACGAGAGATGTGGTGGTCAGTGTTGTGGGTAATTAACCGATCCAAAGACTTCTCGAGGCCGTGTTCCTGGGAAAGCGTACCACTGTTGAGGTTCCAATGTCGATGCAGAACGAAGGTGGAAGGACTAAAATTGATCAACAATAGACTTCCTTTGACAACCAAGATTGCAAGCCGCGGATTGCGTAGGCGAGAGGGTGGGTAGATATGCTAAGCAGATGAAAGAAAAGAGACGTCGGCAACGGGAATCAGAGAAGGTTATTCATTTAGACCCAAGTCGAGTATCGGAACTTAATGACAATGTGGTGAACGTCTTAGCCCGAATAGATGACAACACGCCTCAGGGTGTCGGAAGAGCGGTAGCATACGGCAGGTGCGCGAAACGATCCTGCCGCATCGGGCGGTGCTGGTATCGTAGAGGATGTACATCATCTCTTCGATTTCATGGACCGAGGCCACGCGATACGTAGGTAGGTAGCCCAAGGTACCTCGTGGTTGCGTGGAAGCCTGCACTGTGACTGCCGTGGCATAGCTAGGGTGAGTGCATTGACAGCGGGATTGCTAAGGTAGTGGCCGTAGTTGAATGACGGAGCGAAGGCGCGAGTCGTGTAGGGGACCGATTATTTGTGAAGTGCAGTTGCAGACGCACCGACCGCTGCACTACGGCACTAGTGTAAATTATTAGCCCGCCCTTTTTGTGAAGTCTGATGGGACGTGTGGGACGGTACGGACGGAGTTACCTACTGAGACCAGGGGGAGGAAGGAGCTGTTGGCGCGTGCGGACTGCAACATGAAGTACATGTAAGGTAGCTGTAGCCTTTGCGCTCCGCATGCACTGTTATGCATTATTGTCAGAGCATATAGGCCGTTTACCTCGTACATTATATATTGTAGCATGCCAACAGGCAGCCGATGTCCAACTAGTAACTCATATACAGATCCTGTGCATTCCATTCTAACATAGCTGCCTGACCAACATCTTGTTGTCGTCTGAGGCCTTTAATCTTCGAGATTATGTTCTCTGGTCGCTCTGGACTCGTGGCTTCCGATTTCAGCCTGAAGTTGGATTCTCGAGAAAGTCTATCTAGGCAGGTACATTGATGATATGCCCCTTGTACTTGTATGCTTGATTTTGAACAAGCAGATAGGCAATTCCGCGGTCTGATCGGGCACCCTTACACGCAAGCGATAACGTGTGTAGCTGTCATGGTTGGTAGATGTTGACGCCGAATGAACAATGGATCATGAAAGCGCCGTGGCGCTCCGTCGAATGCTCCACTGGAGTGACATTCCACCTAGAAACACGAATCATACAGTATGCGATCAGCACTTGGATGCGATCTTCACGCGCTCACGTTTCTTCGAACATATTAGGCAGTAACCAAGTAGCGCAATGGCGAACGGGCATGTTCCGTAGTCGCAGTGGTGATTGTATATGCAATATCGCTGTTGTGCATGAGCCAAACACGGCCTGATGCGCAAATCTGCCTGCTCCAAGTCATCAGACGTGAGAGCTTCGGTAACTGGAAGGTAACATGCTTCGTCTTGTCATGATGTGGTCCCATAACTTATGAGAATAACCTAAACGCACATGTGGCGTTATGATCAATTGAATCTCGGTGAGTTCGAGGTTCGCTTTGGCTTCTTGAAGGTAAAATCAGATTGATAAAGTTACGCTGAAAGTATATGCCTACCATCGTGATCTGAGATCTCAATTGAGTTTACTGTTCAACCACGTCTACACAGAATTGATTAGATTTAGATTCGAGCTCCACGACTATCCGCGAAGGTGTTACGTTGTATTCACATACGACACTCGCATGGTAACTTCTTCGACCAGGACCCAGAATCTGCAAAATCGTGTCTTGTAACCAGATATCGGGAGTTCACGTATAGTGGCACGGTGCAGGTGGCAGAGGGTACATGTATGTATGTACTGTAGCTAGATGACGTTGCTCTCGTGCGTGCACAGTCGGATCAGCTGCCTGAGCTTTTATTGAGAACCCGAGCGCAGTAACCCGGCCCACTAATCTCCACACACTGCCGGCCTCTTGTCAATCTACTAAGGCTACTATGTAGGCAACAACGAGCCTCATCATACTAGTCCTTACCTTACTCATCCGCTCCATCCATTCCTCTCTTTAGTACAATGCAGGGAGACAGGCACAGACAGCCGTTGCAAGCGTGCAACTGTGGTTGTTTCGTGTCTTTCGCTTGACTCGAAAAGGAAAGTGCGCTTCTCGAAGCGAAAAGGAAGGAACGGAGCAAAGCGACGACACCCGATCCTACACTACCTTACTCTGCCTTCATAGATGAGGATATTAACGTCGTTGTATGACCTTTAATCTTGTAGGTGCTTTGATCCACCCCCTATTTAGGGGTTTTCAGCGTCTTATCAGGTATCGCCGATGTATTGGCTTTAGTATGTAGCTTCTATAGTAATTCTAATGCATTATTAATGTCCTCGCCAATAAGCCCTTGAGCATAATTAAGCAATTGCACATAGATATATAGATTATTTAAAGCTATAGATTTACTAGTATATAGCTATTAAAGGTGTAATAGGAACTATAAATAACTGTAATTCAGCTGTATTTAACCTTGTCGTTGCCCCTAAAACCTTCGCTACACTACCTCTAAATTCCATCGATTCTATTAATTATATTAACTATAAATATTATAATCGATTAAACGTGCTACTAAGGCTAAAGCTAGATAGTTTAAGGTTAGTATCGAGTAGTGGAATCATCGAATTAGCTAGTGTAGGCGATTCTAGTAAGTACTACGTAAGTGTTTCATAATCTTCGATTTCTTCTTCTTCATTAATTCCATTAATTCTATTATCTTCTTCTTCTTTAATTACTTTAATTCCATTATCGTCGTCATTAGTTCTATCGTCTTCTTCATTGTTATCGCTATTAGCCATTATAATAGTAGGTTCTATAGGTAAGTTCTTCTTATTTAGCTACTTCTTTTCTATCTCCTTTGCTTTAAATTAATCGTAGTACTGCTAGTATTACTACGTTACGATAGCTAGCTGCTCGTTAAGCTACTCGTTAAGTTGCTAGGTAAGTTACATGTCCTTTCCTTTAAGCTACTTTCTTAATTCTATTATCTTCTCCCTCCTCTCTTTCTTATTTAACCTTAGTGCTATTAACTCGGCGTTAATCCGCTAGCTACCCTCCCTCTTCTATAACCTCGCTACTACCTCTAGCTCCTTCTATATCGCTGCTACCTCTCATTATAGCTTAATGTACTCTACCATCTTTATAGATAGGACCACTATGCTAGGGCTTAAGCTATAGTGCTTAGAACGCTCTTTTATAGAGGTCTAACGTAATAGGCGGCTAGATTTAAAGGCCCTTATCTTAGCTAGCTACTACTTAAGGATAGCGTTATAGCTATGCTTAAGCTCTATCTAATAGATGATAGAGCGCTTTACCTTCTCTACTAAGTATATAGTAAGCTAGTGTTACTAGAGTATAAGCTAGCTAGCTTAGTGTCTATTACTTAGTATAGTAGGTATAAAGGCTACTCTAAAGGGGTCGTTAATTAATAGGAGGTCGTCGTCATTAGTTCGACGTCGTTTCTTAAGGCTAGCCTATAGTAATCTAGATAGTACTTTAGCTAGATTAAAGGGATAGAGCCCTATAGCTTAGAAAGCGTTCTTCTAGCAGTTAGAATTATAGAGGTTATCTATAATAGCGTCTATATAGTAAATGAAATTAGTCCTATCTAATCTATCTATTCTATATATTAC
>Ga0268246_10000073_pt1 | contig 107920 bp, 86 predicted proteins | sample AgamicOrSfe_FD_200242 | JGI IMG/M metagenome (GOLD analysis project Ga0268246, IMG submission 200242) | Agave microbial communities from Guanajuato, Mexico - Or.Sf.e (v2) (version 2) | ecosystem: Host-associated > Plants > Phyllosphere > Phylloplane/Leaf | place: Guanajuato, Mexico | collected... | reverse complement strand
TCAACAACAACAATAAAACAATCTTGTTAACACACCAAGTCATGATCGGAACCCCGCCATATACTGCACATATTCACAAGACGACGACGACCAGAATCTCTTACCTGTGGCACTGCGACTGTCTGGGGATTGGGTTCTGCGCCATCTCGACTGCCTTATGGTCGCACAGCCACTGATCGACGACTGCAGCGGCCTGGGCCATTACCTTAACTGCCTCGGGATACCTTACGTGGACCGCTACCGCACCATGTCGTTCTTAGCCGCTTTGGCAGTCTTTGTGCGTCATGCAGGATTTGCATGTACTGTGAGTTCATGTAACAGATTCCACTATCAACTAAGGTAGCAGCTACCTTACTGCATCCGCCAGCGCCCTGCATCGATACCATATCCGCACACATCCTCGAACGTCCTTCGATTTCAGGACAAACTAGAATACACGAAAATGTGAATGAGGACTAGATAACATGCAGGTCACTCAGCTCTCGAGGCCACAAATGTGTAGTGCTTCGCGCGTCAAATCATTGCTTGAGATTGCAATCATGAGGAGCACAATGGACTAACGATCGGTTACACGTCCCGAACAAGCTCGATCGTTCCGTCGCATGGCGATGGCGAATGACACAGCGTCAACCAACTGAACAGCAACGGTTCGTAGTTTTAGTAAGGGTCAATTATAAGCACAAGCCACCGACAGGGCTGTCTCGCAGGACTGTATTCGTTCATACAGTCCTGCGAGACAGTGGATAGGCTACTGTACGAACAACGATGCTGATCATCAGCAGCTGATGTGGGCTCCAACTCAGCTTCAAAGGGCGAGTCTCTCTCATGGAACCCGGACCGAGGTTTTAGGTACAGTATCACAATTCACAGCTTGACCGCTGCAACTGCCTATTAAATCGGTTGCGGCGGGTACCTTAGGCAGCAACTTCCACTGTTGGACAGAACCTGTATTCGGTCTTCGGTCTCCTGCCTGCCTGCCGCGTCACGCTCACACGCGTTCAAGTTGGGCAGCTGCATAACTGCACAAAAATGCACATTAACGTTGATGAACTGAGACGTGCAGGCCGTTTGAGGAAGGTGCGCTTGTTCTTTCCCCAATCTGTGAAGTTCAGGCAGGTCAGTCAGCCAAACCGATGCAGGAACGCCTCGGTAAGACACTGTTCGCGTGTTCCGCCATCGATGGATAAGTAATGCAATGACATTGCGAAAGTTTTACGTCGAGACCTTTCCGAACCATTTTTCGGGAGTTTGCTAGACAACTCTAATTGCAGTCTTGAGCGCACCAGGAACTTGAAGGTTGCATAGTGCATCCAGGTCGTCAGGTCGTCAGTTTGCGTGAATCTTAATTTTAGCGACGTCTCCCCTTGGCCCATGGTCAATAATCATCGGCTTTTCGCTCGCCGATTTTCACTTTGCCCATCTGAGGGCCTGTTCCGTATCGTCTGGAGGTCGTTGTGTAGAAGGCCGGATCGAGGTGTCAATAGTGTGAACCTAATAGCTGTTAGCGTCTGTAGATTAATGAATATACACTTACCTATTACTGTTCCGCGTGCTGTAGATGAAGCTATAGATTTAGCTGTATAGGCCGAATGCAGCAAATAATCGATAGACGTCTGAACCTGTGAATTGTTAGCCCCTGTACGTGACTAATAGATACTAATAGCTTGAGTAACGAAGACGAGCTGGTCTAGCACCTCGTCGACGCTGGCGCCCTTAATCCCCCTCCCTGTTAACACCACTGAGGCGTCTAACCTCACTAGCGCCTATACGCCTCTAACCTTATTAACCACCTCCTTACTGATGACTAGCGGCTATTCATCTATAGCCGCCTGTAGCTCTAGACCTTCAACTAGCTCCTCTGCTGGCTTAAGGACTATGGCCTTAAGGGAGGCTATCGTCCAGATAGCCTCATACCAGCTAAGAAGCTGCTAATGTTCCTTCACATCGCGGCTACTAGCTGCTCCTACTGCCAAATCCACCTCATCCACCACCGCGGCCTTGCTAGCGTCTCGCGCGCGTTCTATGAGGTGCTCTAAGTGTTGCTGCTATTGTACGACAAGGTCGTAGTGCCGCTAAAGTAGGGGCAGGCGTCGGAGCGGCTTAACGAAGCGGAATTTCAGGAGTTCCGCGGTTGTATCAGCGCCCTCAATAGTACGCATATTATAGTGCATATGCTGGCCAGCGGCAAGGAAGCGCTGTGGCGTAATCAACATGATTACCTATCGCAGAACGTGTTAGTAGCTATTAATCTTAATAGAACCTTCACCTACCTGCTAGCTAGCTTCGAGGGCTCTATATATGACGGAAAGGTGCTTACAAAGGCAAAGGAAGGGGGCAGCTTACCTATACTAGACGGCTGCTTCTACCTTAGAGACGCTGGCTACACTAACAAGACCTACCTAATAGTACCCTACTATAGCGTATAGTATCACCTTAAGGAATAGGGTGCCGTTGGAGCACGTCTAGCTATAGCTAAGGAGCTATATAACCTCCGCCACAGCAAGCTCTAGAACGTCGTCGAGAGGACGTTTGGCCTGTTGAAAGGCAGGTTCTGAGTTCTCTAGAAGGCCTTCGAAGGCTCGATTAAGACGCAGGTCAGACTAGTGTACGCGTTAGCAGCTATTCGCAATCTTATCAATATAAGAAGGCTCGAACTGGAATTCGAGCCTAAAGAAGACGAAGGAAATGAAGAAACAGATGAAGAAGATGACGAATTACCTACTATAGTACCTACTATAACCTCCGCTAAGGCCAGAATGAATTAAAGGCGCGAGCGTATTACGTAATTGATGTGGTTAGAATATTAATCGTTATATAATTAATAAATTCACGTTTTGAGCTCGAATTCATCTAAGTCTAAAAGCTAAGCGATGTTAGTACTAAAGCTACGCGCGGGGTAACAGAACTACTGTGAGCAGTATTGGAATTACTACGGGGTATCTAAACTACGCTAAACGCCGCCTTATACAACGCTTCCATTTTATCGCCTATACTATCACTATAACCTTAATCACCACCACCACTAACGCTGCTATCGTCGCGGTCTGCTGCTTAGAGGCACCGCTAGACGATCAGCTCCTGGCCGCTCCTTGTCTCGTCGAGATAAAGGGCGTAAAGGCGCAACCTCTAGATCTGGATAACGACCTTGAGGACGTCCTCCTTTAGGAGGTAATCAAATTCGATTCGAAGCTGCTAGACTATGGTATCACGCAACTGGACGACTGTCGTTTCGTGGCCGCGGCCCCTTATTCTAGACACCTAGACAGACGAGCTAGAACCTCTAGATCGAGCTCTAGACGATCGCGAGCTGCTTAATGTAGCGGACGGCGACGGCAATTCGTCGTCGCTCGTCTAAGGTAAGCTCCCCTCCTCCTCCGTTTATAGTGACTAACGCCTTACAGCACCTTACCTCTCTGTCTACGTGCGCGCGCCCTCCGCCATCTCTGCCGCCTCCTTAGCCCTTAGCTTAGCTAGCGACATTGCGTAGTCGCCAGTGGCTAGCTGGCCTTCCTATAGCTCTACGTATAGTGAGCTATAGGCGAACGGCTTGCCATGAACTTCTGAGCCTTATAGTAGCTCGCGAAGTAGGTGTCGAGCGCTCTATCGTCTGCTATTGGCTGACCTTGTGCGTCGAGCTAGAATCTAGATAGGCTGTTAAAGGCCTTCCAGATTTGCTAGTCAGCCTTCAGGCTGTTAGCCTTACTCCACGTCTTCTCTTTGTCGAGCCGTTCGCTAACTGATTCTCGCAGGTCCTTATCCTTAATCGACTTAAGCACTCGTCTAATAGCGTGCTTCTAACTGAGGCCTTTTAGGCCATTATCCCTACCATACCTAGCCTCCCTAGCCTCAACCATACTGTAGAGGAGGGCCTCCTCCATCGCACTAGTCTATTAGACTATAATGGATCTAGTGGCTAGAGCAGTGGACTAGCTAGCTGCGCTAGCCTTAATAGTATCGATCAGAGGAAGCTAGAGAGTAGCCGCAGCGACGGTTTAGAAGGGGGCTAGCGACGGCGTAAGAGTAGGATTAGGGGTGAAGGGCGGCAGCGGCGGTGTTAGCGGCTAGGAGAGCTACGAGAACTCCTATCGTTACGAGGGCTAGGGGGTGGTTTAGAACTAGTAGAAGGCCATGGTAGTATATAAGGTAGTAAGTAGGTGGTTTAATGGTTAAGAATAATGCTAACAACTCATAGGTGTCTCTATTTAGCTATAAAATCAAGTTGTAGCTATTACTTAACAGTAGAGCATGTAGACAGCTAAGTACAGTAAGCTCTTTAACGCTTTACCGTTTTTCATATTGAGTTCGAGCTAATTTGCATATAGGCTTAAAGGGGCTCGAGTCTACAGCCTTGCCTATAGGCACGTAGAACAGCTACGTGGTAGTGTAGTCTACAGGTAAGTCTACAGCTTCATTCAGACAGACGCTAACGGTATACAGATTCTACAGCTTCATCTCCAGACGATACGGAACACGCCCTGAGTGCTTGTGCTTTTGACACTACAGGTACCGCCGAGCCGATACAACTTTACGCTATTTCCAGCGCGTTCTGTCCCAGTAGAGCCGCAGACCCACTATAGTACATTTGACCTCGAGATCTCGAGCTTGCTCTTGAGCGGCTCTCTTTCTCGCCCCGCTGGTTACCTGACTAGCAAATGATGCGTTCCAACCCTCTGGACAAACGAACTGCCTTGCCCCATGGTCTAGTGAGCCGTCTACCGTACGATCCTTCGAGTCCTTGGTCCCCTTCCTTCTAACACGCGCCTAAACTTTTGCTCATTTCCGCCACAGTCGGTACAAGCTCAACTGTACTCGCCTACACTGGCCTGCTCCGTACCGTTCACCCAACATTGACTTTCGTTCTTTCCAGCTGCATCACAGGCACGAAATCTGATTACCTAGCCCTGCCAGCCCACTGGAAGGTACCTCTGGCTTGGTGCTGCACCGAGTCGATCCCGACCCGACCACCGCAACCGCATTCTTCCACCGCTGCACTGCTTCCATTCTTCCAATTCTTTATTCTTTCCTCCCGCTGAGTTTAACAATTTCGCGAACCGAAATTCTGTCATTGCCACTTCACGAACGATCGTCTTAGCGACCTCACACGAACCCCTTCAAATAAGACGTTCCTCGACTTCCATTTGACACCGTGTAACGTTGCACTTGATATCTCCTGGACCTGAGCGCTGCATCACACCACACCGAACCGAAGCATCGAGCCTGTCTTCTGTCTTGCAAATACACAGCATTGTCACATTGATCTGCCATTGCACGGGTGTAACCACGACCTACCACGCAATTGCGTGTTACCAAGACGGATTATCAGATCCCAAACGAGAGAGAGACAGTTGTTCCATAAGAGCGTCTTTTGACTTGTCGATTTTTGAAGGGTTTTTGGCGCCTCATCACAGTACGCTTCTCTTTACACAATCTCAATTGCAGCCACAGCAGTATTGCTGTGGCGCTCATCCGATCACCAAACTGGACATCTCATCTTTGCTCGAGCGCCCTTCGGCCCAGGCATCCAATGCACCAAATGGCGTATCGCCCCCACAAACCAACCAGCAGCAGGAACAAGGACGACAGGATCAACAGACTACACTTCCTTCTATGACACCTGGTCCTTCGCAATTAGCAGGACCTGGTTTACCAGCAACATACCCTCCGCCGCCTGGCCCTGGGTATCCTCCGGCTTACCACCACGCCTACCAGGGACCACCTGGAAACAACTACCCACCACCCTCAAATTATGGCCCTCTTCCTCCAATGAATGCGCCTCAGGACCGTCGCATGCCTATAACGATGAATCATCCTGGTCCCCAGTACGGTGCACAACAGCCGAAAAGGATTGCTTCTGGAACACACCCGGCCGAGTCTCCCGCCAAGAAGAAGCAATCGAAATGGAGTCCCGAGGAGGATGCATCAATCATTGAGCTTCGCGGTAACGGCATGAAGTGGGAGGACATTTCTAAGAATCTTCCTGGTCGCAGCGCCATTAGCTGTCGGCTGAGATTTCAGAACTACCTTGAGCGTCGTTCAGAATGGGATGAGGAGAAGAAGAACAAACTCGCACGGCTTTACGAACGGTATGCGATGCTGCTGATTGTGCACTAAAGCGCGAAACTGATTGTGTTTGTCACAGGTTCAAGAAAGACATGTGGGAGAAGATCGCAAAGGAGATGCAGCTTCCGTGGAGAGCAGCAGAGGCAATGCATTGGCAGATTGGAGAGGTCGAAATGGCCAGTCGCGCAAATGTACCTGTCTTTCATCTCGCCGGTCAATCCTCGTCGACATCATCCCAGAGCTCCGTTGCACCACCATCGATTAACATTTCCTCTTTGGGACAAAATCTAGACGGTCGAAGTAATAGTGCTTCACCGCGATCACCTGCAGGTTCGCTCGAGCCTTATGCCTCTAATGCCGATCAGTCACGGAATGGACATATACCACAAGACACACAAGAAGGTGGACCTCAAGACCACAGACGCAACAGCGATGTTTCAGGAATGGAGGATGGCATTAGAGGAGATGCAGCTTATTCAAGGAACGGCACCTCGAGGGCGACCGCTCCTCCAACCAGCGATTCAGAAGCCTCGTCCGGAACGAATCAACGACAGTATCTCAGTCCTTTTCCAAGACACGCGGAGCCGCCGGGCACAAGACAATAGCACCCGGAATTGATCTTAATATCATTTTGCAGCATTTTCCGGTTTCATCTTCAATTTGGGGGAAAGGCCATCCGGAACCAGCCCGGATGTACAATGGCAGAGGAAAGAGACGAGACAACGATGGTTCGGAACAAGGAAAGAACGCAGGTGTTATTTGAAGCGAATTGCACATCGACATATTGGCACAGCGCATAGTGGCATCATGGCATTGAGCCTTTGTTGCATGAAAGACATTGGCAAACCTGCTTGACAGGAATGATTGGCTTCGCATAGGCTACGATTACAGCATAACGGGTCTCAGCATTTGCATATTGCATAGATATATACAATTAATCCAGCAGCAGGCATTGACTGTACTGTAGAGATAGACATCGACGCGAATATTACTCGTATGGATCACAGTGGTGCTCTTTGAAAGTAACGATCGCTGATCTTTTCGATATCGTCGATTGTTGCCAAGACTCACTCGTGTGCCCAGCAGTCCAGAAATGCCATCTCCGGGGATTCCTGCATCCGGCAGCCCCCATCGCCCCGACGCCAAGCGGTGTACATGTAATCTTCCGAATGATCATTTTTGCCCCGCCTTCAAGCATCCCGTCCGTCACCACAACTCATATCTTCACCTCCGACTGTGACTTGAAGAAGTACCTGTAATCAATCTGTTACACTCTGTTGGAGACGCTGCGTGTAGAAAGATAGTCGCTGGTTGTTCAGCCACAGCAAAAGTGGCGTCATCCACATTATCCAATTCAGAACGCATACCACTCCGACCTCATGATTCAATAACACTCGACACTACGCTCCTTGACAAGAGCAGTACCCTAGTATTTGATATCGACGACCCAAACGTGGCCGCTATCGCCCTTGGACGCTGCCTCGAATCCGCTGTGGAGTCCTCCTGCATCTTCACCCTCGTTGACAACCCACCTTGAGAAGCACTGCACCGGATTGAGTCCTCACGATCAACATGCCTACCCTCTCAATTGTCAATTTTAATATTGTATGCGCGACCCTTGGTGGTTTCATTACCCTCTTTGGCCTCGTCTCGTATCTCATCAAAGAAAAATTCTACCTCTCCGAAGCGCGTATGTCAATTAAACTGTCATTAAACCACACCATATCTAATCATTCCATTAGTCATATCGGTCATCGCAGGCCTGATCTTCTCGCCTCATGCCACCAACTGGATACGGCCTCTCGACTATGCTCAGGGCAACGAAATCAACCTGGAAACCATCACTCTGTACTTCACCCGCCTCGTCCTCGGAGTCCAGCTGGTCCTCGCCGGCGTTCAGCTACCTAGTCGGTACTTACGCCTAGAATGGAAGTCGCTGTCGCTACTCCTTGGCCCTGGCATGTGTACCATGTGGATCTCCACTGCTCTACTCGTCTGGGGTCTCGTGCCAAATATTCCTTTCCTGTACGCATTGGCCGTCGGCGCTTGTGTTACGCCAACCGATCCTATTCTGAGTAACTCGATCGTGAAGGGAAAGTTCGCCGACAAAAACATACCGCGCGAATTACAGAAAATCATTGTCGCCGAGAGTGGTTCCAACGACGGCCTTGGCTATCCCTTTCTTTTTTTGCCTCTTTATCTCATAAAGTACACACATGACAATGGTGCAGGTCAGACCGGAGGAGCAGGAAAGGCTATTGGCTATTGGTTCGGTGAGACTTGGGGATATGAAATTCTTCTCAGTGTCCTTTACGGCGCTGTGGTCGGCTGGATAGCGAAAGAGCTGCTTCATTGGGCAGAAGAGCGCAAATACGTCGATCGCGAAAGCTTTCTCGTATTTGCTATCACTATGGCCGTAAGTGGTGCACAAACGAATCTCTTCGTACCTGCTGACAATAACAGTTGTTTATTCTCGGCACTTGTGGCATGGTAGGCACTGATGATGTCCTGGCTTGCTTCATCGCCGGTAATGTCTTCACCTGGGACGATTGGTTTCGGTTGGAAACTCTCGACGACTCACTTCAGCCTACCATTGATATGTTGCTCAACGTAGCCATCTTCATGTGGTTCGGCGCCGTCTGCCCCTGGTATATGTTCGCCCATAACAGCGTCATCCCAATCTACCGCCTGATATTTCTGGGCATTCTTGTGCTACTTCTCCGACGACTCCCAATCGTCCTCCTCCTTCACAAGAAGATCCATCAGATTGAGGAATTCCGACAAGCGCTCTTCGTAGGCTTCTTCGGCCCCATCGGTGTAAGCGCCATCTTCTACCTCTACGTCACAACCGAATTCCTACGCGATATTGAAGTCGGCGGAGTCCAGCGAGAGGACGCCGCTGTGCTCACCGAAGTGGTCACCGTCGTGGTGTGGTTCCTAGTCATCTGCAGCGTCGTGGTTCATGGTATCTCGATCCCGCTCGGCAAACTAGGATTTTACCTGCCCCGCACCATCAGCGCCGCCGTCTCCTCCGACCGCGTGTCCTTCGGTCGTCAGTATCAGAACTCAACCGACAACGTGGCGTCCGCCGACCCCGACGAGCCAGACTTCCACCCCGCGCGCGCCGTCGCCAACGAAGAGCGCGTCGTCGCCCGCCACCTGCGCTCGCACTCCTCGACGTCCTCCGGTGATAAGACGACGCTGTCATTTTTCCCGAACTGGATCCTGCATGCCGCCGGCGCCGTCAAGCGCGACATCAACCGCGCCGAGCACGAGGACTCGACTGCTGCATCCAGCGGCATGACGCGTGTCTCGACGGCTAATATCAGTGGTCCTTCTGATCCGCGGCCGCTGGGGCGCAGTGTGCGTCCGAACCCGCAGCGGGGAGTCAGCAAGGATGATGAAGAGGAGGGCGTCCAGACGCCGACGACGAGGACAACGCAGGGCACCGAGATGCCGAACGCGACTGCTCCTGCCTGGAATCGGACTATTCGCTTCGGTGATGAGGATGAGAATACCGGGAAGGAGGATGGTAAGAAGGGAAGGCGGGAGTAGTGGTATTGATTGTACGGGCTTGCGCGTCGAGAGTAGACGAAAAGAGGAGCATGACAGGATGATGTGAGTGATATGTGTGTGTACATAGAGATACGAGTTGCATATACGACTCACTTATCATAGCAGCGGCAGTATCATTTGATCTCGCACTGAACCAGTGATTGCGTAGATAGCCAGAGATACCATAATATCATTCATCGGCCTACACCATCTACAATTACTTCTTCTTCTTCGTCTTATCCACAACCTCAATCCAAGCAGGCCTAACCCCCCTCCTATCCAGCGCCTTGACAACCGCATCCTTCTGCGGTCCCTGCACCATAATCTCCATGACCGGCGTCTTCGGACTGCTGCCGACGAGCTGCTCCACGCTCGTCGAGCCCGCACACACCTTCCGCAACTCATCCGCCAGCGGCTGCGGAGGGATGAAATACGCCTCCACGCCCGACACTTTGGTCACGGTCTTGTTGCCGCCGCGCGTCTCGAGCACGATCTTGACTTTCGGCGGCACGCCCGATTTCGGCTTGTCGTCGCTCGTCTGGCCAGCGCGCGTGATCAGGTATTGTGGACTGCTGGCGCTGGTGACGCGGTCGACGAGCGCGTCGCGTGGCACCGTGCCTTTGGCGATGACTTCGCGGTCGAGGGGCTGTGTGCCGTCGAAGACGGAGTTGGCGAGGAGGGGGTTCAGTTTTACGAGGCGCTTGTTGTTCGCTGAGATGAGGTTCTCGCCTTCAATGTAGGTCGTGACGGCTTCGCAGATCTCGGAAGGGGTGAAGAAGGTTTGGGTGAATTTGGCGGCTTCGAAGAGCGGCCGTAATCGCTCGTGTGCTTTGAAGTATTGTTGGATGTTCAGCTTCTGGCCGACGGAGGAGTCACCGGTGTCTATTGAGGATGTGGCTTTCTCGCCTCGGCCGAGAGACGTGCCGGCCATTGACTCCTTCTTGGGTAGGCGATAAGGCTTGAACTCTGCGATCGCTCTGTCATCAAAGTCGATGTCGAGAATTGTCGTTTCGTGTTGGTTCCGCTCTTTCGCCTTGAGCAGCATCGCCTTGTCCAGCGACTTGATGAACTTCTTGATGTTCTTGTGGCTAGTATTTTTAATTTGTAAATCCTTTGCTTGTTCGGGGGTGTGTGCCGGTAGGAAGGGTTGAATCAGATTTGACATGACAAAAGACTGTGTGAGAGGAAAGTCGAGGCCAAATTTGGGTTGATCTGTGTTGGTAGAGATATGGTGGTAGACGCCATACAGAAAGGCGTTCCGAAAGGCATCGTCGATTTCTGTCTCCCGTCAGCATCACTTTCCAGCTTCAGACTTCCAGCTTCCTTACCTTTCGTAGTCATCCGTGGAATCTCGGCCTGAGCCATGACTTCTTCCTGTGAAACCTTGTCTTCCCCTTCCTCCTGAGCATCAGCCTTTTCTTGTTGCACAGAAGAGACTGGTCCATCATCTAGGGGTACCCCTCCCTCCTCGTCCTCCTCTTCATCATCTCCCAGCTTCATGTCTCCCGTCGAGGCCGCCAGACTCGCAACGTTCAACTCTTCCGCAAGCCATTCTGGCAGCTCATCCGGTGCCTTCCTTCCTGGCTTGCTAGCAGTGCTGTAATCCCACAGCTCGTCACCAGCCCAATGCATATTCTGAACCGCATGTCCTCTTGCTCCTTGCACCAATCCTAAAGCACTCACGTCGATCAGACATCTGCCTACCGCAAGTGGTACGCTCGGGTTGTCGGTCGAGGCGATGGCTACTACGGCTCCTTTCTTGGCCTTTTCCGGAAATGGTGGGTTGCCAGCTATACCGGGTGTCATGAGATCTGCTCCGCCTTGAATCTTCTGGACGACGAAGCCTGGTGTGTGCAGGAGAGGGACAAGTCGAGGGTGCCGCCATAGTGTGTAGACTCGGAACTGTCAGTACTTGGTAACCATTCCGCTTCGTGTAGGATACCCACCTGATGGATACATTTGCTCCTCAATCTTGAACCATAGTACTCGCTGATCCTCGCCCGGGTGGTTTCCAACATAGACTGTTCCAGAGACCTGCTTGAGATCGGGTCCATGAGTGGTGGTAAATCTTGCAGACTGGATATTGTCAGGTAACAGAGAGTTCCGTAGATTTGTGTGTTCAGTCGTAGCTGTGGCCTTCTCTTCCACGCTTGCATCGTCCTTCACCGGTATTTGGAGACCGTATGTTGAGATGATGCTGTCTGCCGTTTTCCTCCGATCCGATGATCGAATGGGTGCCAGGGGCTTGATCTGTGGCTTCTTCTTGAACATGATAAGGTCCTTCGTTAGAGTCCTGATATGGTTCGGGAGTCAAAGAATATGACCACGATCGAGTCGGTTGGCTGGCAGATAAATAACACGAGCTCGCGCTGATGTCACGATACTAGCTTATCGATAAGCATGAGGCTCAGCTGTAAATAAAAATAATGGTGGGGTAAAAGAGGGTCATATAATTGAGATTCATAAATATCACAGGAGTTGTATCATCAATAGACGGCAGCAATATTAACAAATTTTACATATCTGTCTCATCCTCTCTTCCCTAGACCTTGCTCTGACCTCTCTTAGCATGGGCGTCCGCGTCCTCCTTCATACCTTGCTGGACCCATTGAGCGCTCTTGGCGGCATGTTCCTCCATCTTCTTTGGGTCGGCGAGCAACTCCTTCATCTTGTAAGGGTCAGGGACATTGGCGCCCTTCTGAACCGCAGGTCTGTCCCACATGCGCTCTTCCCATGCCTTCAAGGTCGGGAAGTCATCGATGTTGACGCCTGCCCAACCGGCCGCTGAGATCCAGCCCCACTGGTCGAGTATGTCAGTATTCGGTGGATCATCCAAGTGTGCATATACTTACGTGAGCCATGTCGACAATCTATCAAGGGTCAGTATGAGGACATATATCATGTGGCGATATGACTTACTGTGCACTTGTTGGCGACAATGTAGTCGTAGTTGTTGTCCTTCAAATGCTTCTCAAGAACGCCGTACAGCCTTCTGGTCTCGTTCTGGTAGCGGTTCATTCCGTACTCGATCTTTTCAGGCGCATATCTGGTGAAGTGGTTCGATTGACCCTGCCTATGCGTTGCGACGTCAGCAAGCTGTATCAATATCTATACATCACGCCACTCACATAGGACCAACACCGGCATTCATAAAGTACATCCAGTTGATCATCTCGTAGTACTCTCTCGTACCTGCTGGGAAGCAGAACTTGTGCTCGGTATCGTATCGCTCGACGATATAAGTCATGATACCACCCGACTCGAAGAGGTTAATCTGCTTTCCATCGGTAAAGGTATCGGTGAGTGCTGGAATACGGCCATTCGGGTTGATGGCGAGGAAGTGTGGCTCCTTCTGCTCGTTCTTGCCAAAGTCGATCTTGTGTGCCTTGTACTCAAGGCTGGGAGACGTTAGGTTTCAGGGCTCTTCATACAATGATGTCAAGGAATACTCACCCCAGTTCCTCTAGCAGGATGGAGATCTTGATACCGTTGGGTGTCTGTTTATATTAGAGCTTGATCCTTTCAGAGTACTCGGGAATGTACCTACACCAACGGTATAGAGCTCAATGTTCGACTTCTGAGACATGATGTTGGGTTTCCGTGGGTTATTGAGGTCTTCACAAGATTTCGAGATGTACACGGGTCACAATTGTTCTTAAACAACAACTTATTCTTCTGGTCGCTCTGCTTAATAATGACAGGGCAACGACGCGAATGTCACTTTAGACTTTCCACAATTACCACGAGCTCAAGCCCGCCTTGATCCGCAAAGTCCGAGGCATTTGTTTTATGGCGGGGTACAGCAGTGATGTCGTGCGGGGTATAAACACATTGGAGATGGATATAACCTCAACTCTGTCCACGGTAAGTTCTCAGGAGAAGCCATTGGGAATCAACAGGTATCTGAAGTACATCTTTCTCTCATACACAACCATCTGTCAATCAGCATCACAGCAAGATGGGTGCCCAAGACCCCAAATCTCTCCCATGGAACCCGGACTCCACCTCCTTTCCCTCTCGCAAGGACCTTCCTGAACTCCCAAATGCACCGAAAGACGCAGCCTGGGTCTGGGGCGAGAACGACAACGTATGTCCGCGCCATCACTTTTGTCCTCACACAATCAGCACTAATACCATCAGATCGGCCGCCTAAACCTCCTGACACCAACGCGTGTCGCCGCAGCCGCGAAATTAATCAAGACCGGCGAACTCGTGCCAGTAAACCTACCCACCAACGTACCCTCGGTACCCGCCTTCGGCCGCAAAGCCTTCCACCATAACATCGTGACCCTGGCCCCAGGCATGGCCTACGACGACGAGTACTCGCTGAACACACAGAGCGGGACCCAATTCGACGGATTCCGGCACTTCTCCCACATCGACAGCGGAAAGTTCTACAACGGCACCACGGGCGCTGAGATCGAGGACGAGAGCTGCAAGAAGTGCTCCATTCATTACTGGGCCGAGCATGGCATCGCGGGTCGAGCGGTGTTGATTGATTACTGGACGTATGCCAAGGAGCACGGGAAGAGCTATGATGCCTACTCTCACCATTCGATTACGTGGGACGAGTTGGAAGCGGCGGGGAAGAGTCAGGGATTGGATATCAGACCCGCTGCGCAGGGTGGTGATATCCAGGTTGGCGATATCTTGATGATTAGGTCCGGATTTGTGGAGACTTATTACAGTAAGTCGGAGGACGAGAGACGGAGGCTGGGAGACCGGAAGCACGAGATGGGAGAGGGGAATGAGACGGTCTTTGCTGGTATTGCCCAGGAGGAGAAGATGTTGGATTGGCTGCATGATTGCTACTTTGCGGCTGTGGCTGGCGATGCGCCGGCTATGGAGGCCTGGCCGACGAAAGACAGTAAGTGATACAATCGATGTGACTCCCCAAGACAGACACTGATGGAGCGTAGAGTATTTCCTCCATTCGTACATCCTCGCGCTATGGGGTATGCCACTAGGTGAGATGCTGGATCTTGAGAAGCTGGCCGAGACTTGCAGGAAGAAGAACCAGTGGACATTCTTTTTCACGGCTGCCCCCTTCAACACACCAGGTATGGCGATGTGGTGATATTACCCCAGCTATTCTGACGTTGAACAGGTGGTGTTGGGACACATGTGAATGGAACCGCGATCTTCTAAGCGCTTAAGCTTATGTGGCGGGCTTGGAACCGTTGTCGGAACTGGATACCTGACTGGTCGGATCTTGCCTTGAACATATGGCTTTCATAGGCGTCGGGATCCGTGATAAAGTTGCTTTCTTCGGAAATCTGGGTGATACAGTGAGTGGTACAGTCAGCTCAGTGCTGCTGGACTGTGAGGGGCTCGAGTTGGGCGAGTGAGGCGATTTAGGCGTGCGGTGCAATATAGGCGAGGAAGACCAAGTTCGATTAGGTTCCTGAGTAGGTTCCTTAGCACCATGCGTACTACTGAGTAGAAAAGGGTTCGCTGTTGATAGAAGCTGTTTCGTGTTTCTACCAGTGCCTGATCTCGACAAGATAGAAACAGCTCGGCCCACATGCGGAGGAACGAATGCTCCTAATTCATATAGCCTTTGTAAAGGCTTTAAGACCCGGGCTCTACGCCATATATACCACGGAATCTTGCTTTTCGAAATCATGAGTGTAGGCTCGTTATCGATGTGTCCTGGGGGCGAATTGTGTACACGCTGTACTGTGGCGACCAGACGTTGCTTCTCCGGCCCGATCACGTATTTTCTTCCTTCCACGATTTCCATAGCCTCCAGAGTAGCTAGACTAGCTGAGAAAGGAACCCAAGAAAGGTCTGAAGAAACATATAGTCCTGTCGAAAGCATCCTGACTATTCCTGTCGCTCCTAATGTGGGCGTTTGTGGGCACCTAAAGCCTGAACCCTCGAGACATGCATTTGTGATGCAAGCAAACGTGGCTGAGGTCGGAGAGTCCAGTAGAATCTTTGCCCACAGGTTTGCTTCATGGCCGAGGTCAATTGGGATACAAGCATCAGGACTCTCTTTAGATGGCCAAGCAACCATCATATGCTTAACTCCACTTCTACTGTTAATGCCAGTCTTGGCCAGTGCTACGACTTGATCACATAGGATGTCCCTCGCCAGGTCTTTGAGATGATCCGGGAGTGCATCGGACCAAGACTGGAGACTCGAAGCATATAGGGCTCTCATCATCTCGTGGTCGTTGACGAGCTCGGCCCATCGGGTATTGTAGGACATTTTGGATTCAATGGTATGAATCAAACTGTCAGCAAGGACAACGCACAACGGTACTCTTCTTGCCAGTCCAGTACATGAGCTGATCTGTAGACCCATCGGTTTTTCCAGCTCAGGCCAATTCAAATTCCTTGCAATAGCCTTGGTAATGAAGACTTCTTTCAGCGTCATTTCTGCAACCCTACTGAAATTGGCTGTCACCGTGGGGTTAATGTATTGGCCCATTTGAACCCCTATTGCGATTTCTTGAAATTCCCAGAAAGCCTTATGAGTACCTAGGCCCTGCAACCGAGTGCTGGCTTGGTTACGGGAGGTATCTGGATCCTGGCAACAGTGCTTGTTCTCAGAGAGCGCTCCAACTGTGATCATCTGAGCTTTCCTGAAACACCGAGGAGTGTATTGAAGATGAAGACCTGAACTCCAGTGGAACTCTGATGCTGATGTAAATGTGGGAGCAACAATACCGCCAGCAAGAGAAAAAGCCAAGCATGTGTCTGAGTCGACGCTTCCTTCAATAGAGAACAAAGCACCACCGAATGTATCTACAAGATCCTCAGGAGTAGCCCGGAGATGATATCTTTGCCAGTCTAACGACTCATGCTCATGGTCATGTTTGCGAGAGCGTTTACAAATATAGTCCGTCTTTGAAATTGAGAAGACCCTCACTGCCTTACCGAACAAACCCTCGAGGCATGTCAGATGTTGTAATTTCATTTCGACAACATGCAAGCCTCGGGCTAAATTGCGTCCAACTAGAGTGACTTGCTTCAAGTCTTCGACTAGGCAGTCGAGCTCTAATGTGCCGACATGAGAGCTAGCGAACGAAACAAGGGATAGGCTGAGTACCTGGACTGCGAATGCAGCAAGGTGCTTTGTATACGACGCGTCAAGGTCTGACGGATCTAGTGACTTGGAATCGGTAGCGAACAAGTGTTCGTCTTCAAAGTCGTCGAAAATGGTTCGCAGGTGGTCATCTGTGCTGGTAGGATCCTCTGCTTCTGCCATTGTGCTTAGTATTGAGCGAGTTGCGTAGCTGATCTGAACAAGATTCCTACGCCGGAGTGATCTTCTTAACCGCTGAACTTGACTGACGTAAAACCTACGCATCTGCAGTAAAGGCGCGTTTTCCCCAGCGTAGGCTTTGTTGGGCGTCCAGCTACTGTCCACGATGACTGTCCAACCATTGCAGCAAAGACCTGCAGCTTGTAGACCTGCCACAGCATCGCACACACGTTTGACACTTTCGAGCATGTAAGTAAAGTCGTCGTCGAACGGATATTCCACTTGAGCTTCAGAATCGTCGAAGGAAAACGAAACGTCTCCGCCACGGTCATATTTGACTTCTGCTCGTCCTTCGAATCGGATCTGGACATCGTGTATGCCAGCGAGTCCACAGACTTGCGAGACCCTACGCTGATGTAACGCATTCTGAGACCGAGGCTCCAGACCAGTAGAAGCAGTAAGGGCATCATGTCGTCCATGTAAATGTGGACAACCAGTGCGATGGAAGGTCCGATCAGGGTCACGATACTTGAAATGAGGACCTCCTAATTCTGCCTCTTTCCAGCTAGACTGAGTCCATGGCTGATCATGTGACTCTTGCATCAAGATCTCGACCAGGTTTTGTAAGGGCAAACCGAGGCTCAAGAATTCCAACATCCAGGCAAGCTCATCTCTCGCAACAAGAGATAAGCACCGGTCTAGGATGTAGATGCATTCATTATGCTTCCCTTTCGTTATGAACTCGACAAAATAATCCTTCACTTCAGACTCAATAAGGAAGACGGTAGTCTGAGCTCTCCACTTTGACAATTGCCATGGTAAGGGGAACTCTGAGAGTTGCCGGGCAGAGCAGACTCTTTTAGCGATATCATCCATAATGATTTCTGGCACATTTGTCAACTCATAATCAGCCGCTCCTGGTACAGATGAGTACTCTAGATCCAGAGAATCCAGAGTGTCTGGGGTGTAAAGTCGGGAGTCCACGCGTAACGATGAACAGATGTCAAATGACAGTCTGGGTTGTGGAATTATTTGTGATCCTTCTTGCTTCGACTCCCATTGCTGTTTCTCTTCCATGCATCGGTCTCCAGTCACCGTGTTCTTCTGGTGTTCTTGAAGTGCATATTCACGCTCGAATAGTTGTCCGCACCCCCATTCGCCATTACCGCAGAGAAACAACCTTGTGACGGTACGAATGGCAGGGTGCCGATTGGTTGCCGAACTAGAGCTCGACATAGTTCCCTGGCCCACCGCGTCGGTATTTGGTCGTTGGATAGCTTGTGTTTGCCATCCATGCAGCTGCCTGTCCTCGTTCACGTTCTGCTGCGCGCTCTGGTACCGGGCCAAGTCCTGCTTCTTGGAGATTGATGGAGCTTCGTCTAGGTCGTATCGAGGGAGCCGGGACCGGGGCTTTCTGTACATGTCCTCATCGTATTGAACCTCGGGTCTCCAGAGGTATTTGGTCTCGCTCCCGTCCCGCGAAAGATAGACAGAGGTCGGCCAGAGTGTACCTGAGGAGCTGACACCTGCATCTCATCGAACGGATCTGCTTCCGGATGTCCTTCGGACGACCGTTCCACCTCGTTGGAGGAAGACATGGTGGGAATGAACGCCCAGTGGCAGTCTACCACTACAGCATTGGCAAGAAGAAGTCGATGTGTTGATGAGCGGGTGCGATGTGCGATATTGTTTTGAGCGACAAGAGCAAGACTGTAAGGGACGTGAGGGGTACATGCGATACCGACCACGAGGTGACGATTCACCACATGCTAGATGCCTGACCTCAGCCTCGTGCCGAGTCCATCTACTAACAGTTGCAGAAGCCACGAGATCGGCTCCTGGTCTTTCGGAAATGGCTTTCTCAGCCCAATGAGAAGAGGAAATGGTACTTAGCAATGCAGACAAGCCTGCCGAATGCACGGTCTAGTTACGCGAGTATGCATAGTAGGCAATAGTATGCGTCCTACGTGGTGAGGCTAAGTGTAAGTCAGACGTTCAGAGGGGAAGCTATGCGCTGTGACGTGCGCTGTCTGCTGCAGAGTAGCTCACGAGGCTGAGCGATGCGCGCAGTGACGGAGAGGCGTGCATGAGCGCGGCTGGCTATCGCAACCGCTGGGAAATGCATACTGTGCTGGCGGCTTCGTATATTGGTTTGCTGGAGTAGACGGACGGCTTGATGCAAGAGGTGTCGAGTACAGCCATCTCTGGCATGTGCGATACGTGTCAAGCCTTTTCGCTTTGGTCGAAGAAATACGTTGTCGAGTAAGGTCGGAGGATGAGATGTAGAGATGGAGAGGAGACGCCCGGTAAAGGGGGACACGGAGCCAGGCAGCAAACCGGATTGACGCGGAGAACTGCATGAACGCACGGCATGTCATTTTGAGTCTCGACATTAAATCCACACCTTCGCTGCAGCAACAGAGATTCGTAATAAAATGTCGAACATGAATTCGTTTTTCGTATCTAAAAGTGTCTAAGCCCTTGACTACATTACCGTCCCGGCGATATGGGGGGACCTCTATGGAAGAGCAAGCTCGCGAAAACGATGGCTCGAGTCTGCGTCTTCAAGCGACGGGCAGAAACAACGAATGTGGCCGTGAAATTTGTGGCTGCCGGCCTAATAGGAGTCCAAAATATGGATGCTCATGATGAAAACGCTTTGTAACCTCCTTGTGCTCCAATCCTTTTAACAAGAAGCGCTTACTCGCTGTCGCTGTCGGCGCCGATCTTCATGCCGGTGGCAGAAGGAGCTGGGATGACGGATGGCTTTGGGCCTTTACCGTTTGGGTTCCTGAAGAAAAGGACACCCTTGCCCTCACCCTTAGCCTCGGCTGACGGCTCGACCCACTGGCAGTGTCTGGCGTTGTTCCACAGAGCGCGGAGGAAACCCAAGGGACCGTCTTTGGTATCAGCACGGTAGTGCTCGCCCATGACCTTCTTGATAGCCTCGGTGGCTTCGTCGGCGTGGTAGAATGGAATGGTGGAGATGTAGTGGTGGAGAACGTGGGTCTCGACGATTCCGTGGAGGAGTTGACGACCAATGAAACCGAATTCGCGGTCAATGGTAGCGGCGGCACCACGTGTGAAGGTCCAGGCGTGGCCCTCGTAGTGAGGAAGAGATGGGTCGGTGTGCTGAAGGAAAGTGATCATGACTGATTGAGGTTAGTTTCGAGTCGCGATGATTGCAAAACAGGATAAACTTACCAAGCCAGTGGTTGACCCAGAGGTATGGGACACCGTACCAGACCATGAGGTTAGCCCAGCCAAACTTGCTGCCGATGAGGAAAAGGAAAGAGGCGGTGATCAGAAGTCCAAGGTCGGACAACAGGATCAGGTGCTCGTCCTTCTTCTCGTAAAGAGGGCTGGATGGCATGAAGTGGTTGACACCACCACCGTGGCCGTTGAACTTGCCGACACCCTTGCCCTCGGTCTGCTTGTGGTGGTTGTTGTGGCCGGTAACGTTGTGGATGAGGTAAGCTGGCCATCCACCGAGCTGCTGCATGAGCAAGAAGCTGAGAGTTGCAATTGGAGTGTCCTCGGCCAGCTCGTGGAGCTCGTGCATAGCCATACCAACTCTAGTAGCGTGCTCCTCGCGGGTCCTTGGAACGAAAACCATGTCACGGTCCATGTTACCGGTGGCCTTGTGGTGCTTGCCGTGGGAGATCTTCCATGAGAAGTATGGGACAAGAAGAGCAGAATGGAGGACCCATCCGACAGTGTCGTTCAATGTCTTGGATGGGGAGAAAGCCTGGTGACCACACTCGTGGGCAAGAATCCAAATACCGGTACCGAAGAGACCCTGGAGAAAGGTGTAGAACGCCCAAAGACCAGCTCTGAGAGGGAAGTTTGGAACTGTCTCTGGGGTGACGTAGTTGTGGAAGATGTAGAAGGTGAGGGCCAAGCTGGCAATATCTCTGGCGACGTAGTATAGACCAGTAGCGGCGGAACGCTCAAAGCAGTGTGCAGGAATGGCATCTCTTATTTGCTTGATGGTGTAATCTGGAACCTTGAACTCGTTGCCGTAACCATCAATCAGTTTTCCACGTTGGTCCTTGAGGAGAGTCTCATCGTCTGAACCGAGAGATGAGAGAGATGTGGTAGAAGGAGACTGAGCTGGAGAGTCGAATGGAGAGGCGACTGCAGAGCTGGCGGAAGAAGCATAAGTAGAGTCGAGGGTGGTGGTACGACGGACGGCACCGGTAGGTCTTACTGTTGCAGTAGACATTGTGTGTGCGTGTGAAGGAGAGTGAGATGCTAAACGCAGGAAAAGATTGTAGGGCCGCAGTTAGAGTAGGTGTAAGGGGTGAACAGCTGGCGTTGCTCTAAAATTCCAAAAACACAAAAAGCGGGTGGAGGTTATTGGTTGGGCTCCCCAGATTTTGAATTTGTGTAGAGGACGAAGCTGGTTGGGGAAATTCAGACGATGGGCGCAGGAAGCAGTCCGGTCGTTTCTTAATGACTGATGAAAAGGAAAGCAAAAGACGGGAGAGTCGCCTTTTCTAAAACGATTGTGTGCGTCGTGAGGAGAGCGAGAATTGGTGAGGACGAGGAGGTACGCTATTTGTTCAAGCAGTTCAGCTTGGGCCGACCTTCGGCGAAGTGGACGACTGGACGCTTCAGATTTCCAGGGAGATCCCAAGAGATCGTTCGAGATTTTGGTCTAACGTGATCAGAACCTTATTCTGCTCGCTTGCTGCACCCTTCTTTTTATCGTTCCGCATCGTGAACCATTGCCATCGATTGCTTGTTTAGTTGACCACGCGAGGAGAGTACATTCTACATGTACGGGCCGATGTATCTGTACAGTCGTCACTTCTTGATTCGTCATATCAAATTGTACAATAGGCAGTCACAGTGGGAGCACAAAGGTTGGCCGCATCCGAGGTTCTTCACCGAAAGAATGGAAGAGGCTTTGCCTCGACCCCAGTCTCCATTCTTAACCGTGTCTACACCAATCAAGGGCTAATATGGCAGGAGCTATGAAGCAGGGGAACGAGACCGCGCTGGACCCTGGACTGGTCTGGCGTAAACCCACAGAAGAAAAGAACACGAAAATGGACTGATCAGGCCACCCTCTGCAAGCACCATACTACTGTACCGCGTCTGTAGACTTTTGCCTGGCGATCGACGAACAAAGTCTCCATCGAAAAGCTCCTGACCGCCGCTGTAGATCGTCATGTCAACTGCTCATGGTCTTTGCTGCTTTTGCCACTCACTGCTCGTCATTGTCGAGATTTAGCCGCGGTTACGGAGCACCTTCCTCGTACCTATGAATCAGGTAGTTGCTGTTTTGACGAGAAATCCCCGGGCTTGACAATCTTGGCAAGGCCACCTCTGCGCCGTACTCGTCTCAACAGCAGCACCAAGACACGGCCACAGCACTCGATCCTCCCGCGTCTAACCAGCTTTCTTCGATGTCCTGCGCACGACTGAGCCGCGCGGTGACGATCAAGAAGAACGGGTTTTCATGCAGGAGGACGTCGCTCGCTGCGTAGAAGGAGCAAGACGCGCAGGAAAATGTTCGGTTGGGAAAATCTACAGGAGCAAATCGCTTATCTTGCGCCCCCACACGTGGCCTGGGTTCGCTCTGCCAATCCCGAAGGTAGCTGTAAAATTGTACGCTTTGCATTCTAGACGGGGAAAGGGAGTCCATTCCGATGGGGTGTCGTGTCTGCAGAGGCCGAAGCCGTAAAGGAAGACAGACATCTATGCTGCGTTTGAACAAATATATGTATTGTGATTCTTGTGTCTGGGTATGTACAACAAATCTCTCTTTATCATGCCGCTATGCAAATCCACCATTTTTCCGTTGCCAGCCAAGTTGATGCTCAGGCAAACCACCATGCTCCGCTCCATTCATGCTATTCTGCAATGTTGAATCTCTGTCAACCATTCGTGACACCCCTCGACATCGACCGTAGATGACCATCTACTTCCTGTCTGGCCAGATCTCGTTGGCGACATTTTGCACAAGCTTGAGCTTCTTGAACATGACCTCCTCGTTCATGCCCTGTCCTCCGATACCGACACTGGCGAAACCGCACTGTGGGCTGATACCGATCTGCTGAAGAGCCTCCTCTCTCGTCTTGCCTTGACCCTTGGCGATGATGTCGGCGGCCTGGAGAATCTTGTTCTTGATCTCGGTGTGGTCCTCCATCTCAGGAACCTTGGTGCTGACAACACCGAGAACGACGTTCTTGTTACTTGGCAAGAAGCGGAGTGGCTCGAAGCCACCGGAACGTGGGTTGTCGTACTCGAGGTAGAAGGTGTCGTAGTTGAGAGTCTTGAAGAAGCGCTCGGCAATGGCCTCGTAAGAACCCTCTGAGAAGTGCATGGACTTGGAGAAGTTACCACGGCAGATGTGGAGACCAACGTGGAGACCCCCTGGGCGGTTCTCGAGAGCCATGTTGTGGGCCTTGAGGTAGGTGTCGAAAAGCTTGTCTGGGTCAACACCGTCCTTCTTCAAGCTCTCCAACATGTCGGTGGAGCAGAAGTAGGCGAGGGTTGGGTCGTCAAGCTGGACGCTCTTGAGACCCGCCTTGTGGAGGGTCTTGAACTCTTGCTGGTAGGCCTTGGCGAGGTCGCCGAAGAACTCCTCGTCGCTGCCGTAGACCTCCTTTGGGTAGCACTTGCCCTCTGCAAGACGCAGGTGGAAGTAAGGTGGTGGTGGCATGGTGAACTTGCACTCTCCCCACTGGGCCTCTGGGACCTGGGTCTTGAGGTATTCCCAGTGCTTGAGGTATGGGCTTTCCTTGTACTCAATCTTGCCAGTGCAGACGGCAGCCATTGGGTATCTCAGGCCAGCCTCCTTGAGCGCCTTGATTGGTGGTGCAGAAAGTCTGTAGATGTCCCATGGTGCATCCTCTCCGTACTCTTCAAAACCGCCGAGCTTCTCGAAGAAACCCGAGAAGTAGACCATGCGGTCGTACTCGCCGGAGCATATTGGGCGAACACCAGCCTCTTGTTGACGCGAGACGATGTGCTTGATGGCCTTGTGCTCGGCCTCTTCCAATTGAGCGTCGGAGATCTTGCCCGCCTTATGATCGGCCTTGGCCTCTTGGAGGTAATCCGGGCGGAGGAGAGAGCCAATGTGCTCACCGTGGAATGGAAGTCTCATGATGAAGTCGTGTATTTGATGTGTGATTGGGTATGAGAAAGGTGACACAGTTACAGTACAATTTACGAAGCACGTTGGTCCTGGATAATTATTGCAGGCCCCCACGTAGGCGGCCGATGCCCCTCGGTGACCTCCAGTCAGAAATTCTACCAGGCAATTTTGCCAGAGCAACTGCCGGTTCCGACCATCGGCATCCACCGACCACTTTCACCGACACAGGACAGCGACAGCTCTACCATTGCCAGAAAGGGAAGCTGCTCGTTATACACGTCCATAAAGAAACATGTGCTCATAGCCACGCGCGATTGACACACCAGCATATTATATTAATATCTTGAGCAGAGGCACAATATTCTTGCTATCTATACAGAGCTCTGATGGAATGCTGAGGGTCTTGCCATATAATCGTAAGCTTGCATAATCATCTTCAACCTCTAGGCCGTCAGGTCTCTGAAGCCCAGGCTTCTGAAGCTTTTCCCCTGCAAGCAACCAGCACTTCCTTCACCTTTCGAAACACCAACCCATCAATATGGTCGACCAACATGCCCCGAAGGATCATCAAGCTCGAGATCGTACGCCATATTTGGAGTTCGGCGTGCTCTTTGCACGACTCGGGCTACTCGGTACCATGGCCCGCTGCTTACGGCCCTGGAGGCACAGCATCCCTCTGCCACTGGGCGCAGTACCGTATCCGACTCGATCCAACAATAAGCCATTGCACCACTACTCGATGCTCTCACCTGCTCTATTCTCATCACAACTGTGTAATACGCCAAGGTCCGGCCAATGAGATAATCATCTGTCTGGCCTGGAGCTAGTAATCTCGTCTAGCGTGCTCTACTGGTCAACATTGCTTGCAGCTATCATGCTATGGTCGCCCTTTATATTCAAGCATATAATCTCCTGGCTCAATGGCACATTGCAAGAGTTTGTAGGTCATCGTACTTGTTTCCTTCCACATCCAGATATTATTCAGCCTCGTCTTCGATCTCTTTTCGAGATCTCTTCGACATTATGTGTAACACGAACGAGCATGTCGGAGCTATCAACATCTAGGTATTTAGGAAGTCACTACGATCATATGCTTTCGTCTCTTTCGTAGAACCACGACTCAAGCCTGGCTTGATTGTTCGAACCATATCGGAACACGCTGCCCACAAGTTAGACACCTCAACTCTCATTTACCATTTCTACGACCATGTCCACTACAGCGACGATTACAGCTCCTGCGTCCGGAATATTGGTCAACAAGCTAGATGACAATGCTATTACAGCGGCTGTCGCCTACACCGATCACCAAGCCAGACTTGAAGACCAGAGAAGGCGCGCCAGGCAGCAGAGATTGCAACGACTGCAGTACATCCCACCACTACCTCGTCCAGCGATCGAGCCTGTACCCTTCACGCCTCTCAAAGCGAGGAATTCAATCAAGTCGCCAGTCAGCAGTATTCGGAGCTTTGGAAAAGAGAAGCCTAAAAAGCTATGTTCTCGATTTTGGGAAGGGATGAAGAAAAGGGTGGCATCAATTGCCACTGCTTCATCACAACATTTTGATCCAAAGAGAACACGACCGAGCCGGCCAAGTCGCCCAGCTCCTCCATTGTACCATAACGCGGCTACTTGTAATATGGCTGCTCATGATGTCGCCACATTAGAAAGCCCAAAACCTCCTCCACCACTGCTTCGACCGAAGATCGCACTTGCGGCTAGTCCAATTGCCACCGCATTCGAGCTCGCCGCACTTCCTACACCCGAATTACAAGAGTTGGGTCCTCCTCCAGCGTGGGAGCTGGATGCCGTTACCACCGAGCGCGTGCTGGATGTCACTGCCACTCTCATGCCAGCGACTCCAAGCCCACACGATACTCTCGTTGAGAGCTTAGAAGGGGATCGCAAAGTCATGAGTAACATAAGTTCATCGTCTGAAAAAGACTATCCGCCATCTGGTGAGGTTGCAGTGCCTGCTTCGGAATCGCGAAAGGCCTCGATTTCTACCTTGAATCATTCCTCGACTGGTAGCAGCCCACCGCACGTCAAACATGCCACACACCTCACAACTATCAGAGCTTCTTCGTCTTCTCCGGCATTGAACAGAGGCTTGCCAATACCGCTCGTGTTCAATAGCAACGGCCCGTGCACGGAAAGCATAGGGCCTCGCAAACAAGAGGCAAAACAAGACCTCGCAAAGTTGTTGCAGACCACGAAGTCATCATTCGAACCAGGCGCTCCAACACAGATCACAATGGGACCAAGAGAACAGCAGCCGATCACCAAACACATGAACAAGTGCACAGCAGAAGAGCAGAAAATCAACGACGACATGGCCCCTCCACACATACACATCCCGATCAGCCGCTACCACCCAGCGATCCACTTCCACGAAGTCCCAGAATACAGTCAAGAACCCTTCAACGCAATACCACCGTCAACACGCGATCCGATTCCGCATTTAGGCGCAGGCGACACCATCGACACACTGCGAGCAGACACGATGAAAGAGGTCCTCGCGACCATACATCAGACATACCACGAGCACAAGTATCTAGGTCTGCACCCAGCACTACGACCACGAGAGTCATGTCCAGTCATCAGGTCCGAAGAACGCGGCCGCAAGAACTCGGACAGAGCGAACAGTATCCCACCGAAACCGTCATCCAAGCCGTCGAGTAGCGGTCTGCGGTCGCTGGCTGTGGCTATACATCTCAAGACCAAGGACAAGAATGTCTACAGAAGCGAGCGTAAAAGGAAAGAGAAGGAGGAAAGGCGACGGGAGGAGGCGCGGAGACAAGCGATGAACAGAGCGAGCACGAGCAAACTCGATCGGGAGCTCGAGCGGTACAGAGCAGAAGTCGTGGCGCGCAGGAGGATGCAGACAAAGATAGCGGCTGAGCAAGAGCGGGCGAGTCGCTCCGTCGTTTGGACATGATTTGATCACCATTCCACGCATAGAATTCATCGGTAGACTTTTCAGTTTTATTCTTCCCTCCTTGGTCTACAAATCAACAATCTTAGGCACAACCCACCAATCACTCCACCGCTCCCTCTCTCCCACCTCAGGGAGCACAACTTTAACTCTCTCCACAACCTTCTCCTTGCTCTTGTCATCCAGATCCCCCACCCTGCTCACGCCCACAGCTTTCAACGCCCCCTCGATCCCAGCAACAGCGACACCGGCACCGATACACGAGACCAGCAGTCCCCTTACGCCTTCCTTCCACGCCTTCTCGACACCGTGCACACGCGCCTCGTCAGCAGTCACGCTCTTCAACGCAGCGAGTTCGCGCTTCGCGAGCCGCAGGTTCTCATTCGCGTCGGCCAGGAGGTCCTTGATACTCGTCTCTGCCGCCGGGTGGGTCAGCGAGCGCAGCTCTTCGTGGCTCGGCAGGCCGGGTGTTCCGGCCGGCAGGAAGGGTTTCAGGCGCAGTTCGTGGCGCAGGGCGTCGGTGCTGTAGGGTCGTTCTGGGGTCGGGATTAGAGAGGTGATGGTGAGGAGGGTGTAGAGTGTTGAGAGCGCTGAGGCGAGGTGCGCTGTTGCGGTTGCGTGGCGGGTTTGGGTTGTTAGGTGGGATATTGAGGTCGTGAGAGTGCTGAGAACGGGGTCGTTTGGGTTTCGTGATAGGCGTTGGTGTCGACTGGTGAGGATCGAGAGAAGATGTGTTGTGTGCTGGGAGCGTGTTGTCAGGAGGTGGGCTAGTAGGGCGTAGATGCTGCTGTTCTCGTCGGGCGAGTAGACTGAGAGCTCGAACCCGAGGAGCAGGACGTATTCCATCACGCGGAGCTTGTGGAAGAATACCCAAGATGCCATCGGGTAGTATGCGGCTGGTTCGTGGCGGGCGAGTTTGTTGGGTGGTGCATCGCGGGTGATGTTCTGGATGTCGGTGTCGACGTCTTCGGCCACGGCTTGGAGGCTATCAAGGATGGCGATGCTTTGGGATAGGGTGCGTCGGATGCGACAGCGATTCTGTAGTGGCATGCGGCAGAGGTTGAAATACTCATCTGAGGCTTTGCCGAGAAATTCATCGACTTTCCGGGCGAGCTGGTAGCGAGGGTCGGAAGGCATTTCGGTTTCCCAGTTTGCGGGATCGAGTAGAGTATCGCCAGCCAGAACGAGCTCTCGCATATCGGACACAAGCAGATCGACGTGTGGAATCCTATTCATCACCTCATTGTTGCGGAACATCATCCCCTGCATTACTGCTCGAGAATAGGTCGAAGGTTGTGGAGTGCGAGACGAAAAGTTCCAGCAGAAGACCATCAATGCATGTGGCGCCGGGCTCGGAAAGCACTCTGCGATATTCGCCGCCTCTATGCCATCGTCACATAGTTGTCTTAGTTTCTTTATGGTTTCTACCCATGATGTCTTCATCATCGGCCTTGGTGGAGTGTTGCTCGCCAGGTACCGCTGTACGCGCTCGGAGAATGCGTCAGGAATGGCTGTTCCGAGGCCGTGGCTATCATCAACTTTCTGGAGGAGGTCTTTCGACTTGTTGTAGATTTGTGCTTTAGTCAGTGCAATAGTCTCTGGATCGAAGGCTTCTACCAAAAGGTGACGAAGCTCCAGCCGAGTGATTAGTGCCTGGGAGGTCTCTTCAGGGAGGCCTAGAGACTTGACTGTTCGAGTTGCGTCTTCGAGCAATTCGATCAAAAGTTTCTCGCTGGTCCCAAACAGAGACAGGTCGCGATTGAAATTCGACGTTGAAAAGTCCTCTTCCTCGTAATAGTGTTCACTCATGACTTCCCGCATGACGGAGTCGCAGCATCTGAGTACTGCTAAGCAATGGGCTCTGAGTACGGTTGTCACCAGTGGATGCTTTGTAGGATCGTTTTCGCTGTGCGTTGACTGAAAGACAAGGTCTGAGAGCTGCTTCGAATAGGGAGATAGTAGGCTGTTGATATGCAGCGAAGTGAACAGATTTTGTGATAGAGGGTAACCATCATGCCATGACATCTAGACTCTGTCAGATCGTTCCACTATACTCTCATCGACGCCGAACGTACCTCGAATTCGAATATCTGGTCCATGATGCCGATAATCTCCTCTGGCAGTGTGTACATCAGGGGATCGAATTGCTCCATTGCGGCGTCTTGGTCAGGAACCGCAAATCCACTGTCCATCTTCGGGTCCATGATCTGCAGTCGTCAGATACTGGTGGGCTATGAGCCGTTCTTCAGCAGCGTACCTCGAGAGCCCCAACGGACTCGAATAGGGTGAAGAATTCATCTTTGATCAATTGACCGGGCTGGAGAGCTGACAGTAATCAGCATCGTCCGGATATCAAGACATTGCAGAGCGGTCGAATAGATCACGAGGTCTTGCAACCCCTCTTTGAAACGGTGTATGAAGGAGTCGCGGAGGCTGAAAGTGAAGTCGGTCGAGTTTGGGGAAGAAGATGACTGACCCAGCGATGCTTTGGCGAAATCCGATGTGATATCCCTAGGCTGCCTAGGGGGTAACGGAAATCCTTTCATCAGTCCATTATTTCGTGGATTTGTTTTTGATTCTTGAACGGCTGAATGTTGTGATTCGTCGATACTCAGATCTGCCAGGTCTGCAAACATAATTCATGTTAGCACGTGTGATACATTTCAACAGAATCAAACACACCTCGAGCGATAGTATCACGCGACATGTCCACAATCGATAGATTTACACATTAAGGAAAGGTGATTGTTGTCATGAAAGGGAGGATGCACATGTATCAATGATGTGAATATCAAATACGGGTCTTGGCATCAAATGTCGGCTCACGCATGAAGATGTCACACGATGTCAAAAGATCTCTTGGAGGGGTTGATGCTTTTGTTTCCACTCAATTGCACTAGCTGACATGTTCGTAGCCCGGCCAGAAAGCCATATATGCTGTACAAATGCTCCCTAGCCTTCCAAATCGACCATGTTCACTCTTCTCCCCCAGCGTTCCAAAACACATCTCCCATCTAAGACTGTTGACCGGAGGCTGAGTTGGCCATGGCGGAGTCGTTGGCGTTGGCAAGGTTCTTGTTCTCGCCCTGCTTGCCGTTCTGTAAGACGAAATATTAGCCCAGGCTCCCATTGTTCAGTATGCGCTCCAATGTTGTGTCCATCTCTTTTTCGATTCCTCGCAATCATGAAAATAGGTCGGTCGTACCTCCCACTTGGCGAAACGAAGATCCATCTCTCCTCTCCTCTCAGCGGCGATTCTCTTGTCGTCCTTGAGTGATCTGCGAACAACTCGGGCCGCGACCGCGAGGTAGCGGTTGTAGCTGGACATTTCGTCAGTTCCAGAGAGTCGCATCTCTGACTTGTCGCCTAACGTACGTGATACCGGCTGCCTTCCAAGCGAATGCCATTGTGATTGATGTGGATGTGTGAGGTGAGGTAGAAACTGACAGATCGTAAGGTAACCCTTCGACACTTCACTTCTTCCATCGGAGCTTCAAGATTCGGGTTCGATGCGGCGGCCCGTGCACCGAAGCTAAATTATCACGTGATTCACGTTCCGAATATATCAAAGATAAAACATGATCTATGTACAAGTACGAATTGAGGAGTCTATAATTAACAATGAAATGTTTTTCAGAGGCTCTAGACGCTATGATACATGTTGCCTCTACTCGAACCACCGAAACTCTAGATCTTCAGACCAATCTCCTCGGCATATGGGAGCACGTACAAATCACCAACAGAAGAGACGGATGCTTTTTGCTCGAGGCAAGCCTTAGCAGCCTTGGCAACAGCATCCTCGCTGACGCCGTCAATCTTCTGTGCAACCTCATCAATTTGGTAAGCCTTGTCACCGTGGACGAGACCAGCACCAGTAAGCTCAATACCGGCGTTGATGTTCTGGCCGAACTCGAGCTCCTTGAACTTGGCAAGAGCCTTGGCCTTTTGGAACTCCTCCTTGCTAACACCGGAAGCGATTTGCTTGAGGGTGTCAACAACGGTGGAGGCAGCGCCGCGGATGTCCTTGGCAGCACCGGTAAGAGTGATGGTGAGGAGACCAGCGTCGGAGAATATCTCGCTCTTGGTCTGGAAGTTTGCGCCTGGGTACTTGGCGCCGGCCTTGGAGAGCAGAGAGAAACCTGGAGACCACTTGATAGTGGACTCACCACCGAGGAGGGCGGCAAGGACGCTGATCTCTGGCTTGTATGAGGACCCGGTGACGGTGCTTGATCCTGGGAAAGCGAGAACCATGGCGTTTCCGGAAGCGTGCGCAATACGCTCCTCACCACCGTGGTACTTGCTCTGGGACTTGTCCATCTGCTGAGATGGCTGGGCTGGGGCGTCGGTGAAGAACTCGCCAACCCACTTGTTGAGCTCGGTTGGGTCGACACCGTTACCGACAACGGCAAAGTTTGGCTTCGCGTAGGCGGTCTGGGAGAAGTCGGCAATCGAGCTGGCGTCGAGGTACTTGGTGAGAGGTGTAGATGATGATGGGTAGAGCGAAACACCAAGACCGCGGTGGAAAGCGAGACCGAATGCAGAGTTGATAGCCATATCCTTGACGTCTCCGAGGAACTTCTTCTGGTGGAGCTTGATTATAGAGTGAACCTCCTCGTGGTAGATGTGGTCTGTCCAATAGTCAATTCTGCCCTTGTGTGATCCATCAATTCTTACATACCAGCGTATCTCGTGTTCGAGGCAACCTCAGCGAGGAGCTCGACAAAGTATGGAAGGTCGTCGCGGAGGAACTTGGCTCCAACAATGAGGTTTTCGCGGGAGTGGTAGGAGAAGATGTCGGAACCCAGCAGCTCAGACTCGCGCTGAATTCGGAGAGCCGAACGTCTGTTGGTGTGCTATGTCAAGGTCAGAGGTGTGTGGTCCATTGATTGTATGAGATATTGATGTACCTTGAAGGCAAAGGTCTGAAGTCCGACTGCCAAACCAGGCATGGTCTCGTATCTGGTACCGGCCTGGGCGACGATCGCAAGCTGTGATGTGGCGCCTGGCATGTCTCTGGCGGCATACTTGATTCCAGTTGCAGTGCCGGTCTCGTAAGAAAAGGATCCTGATGCTGGTGCAGCGAAACCTCTACGGGCTGATTGTTGCCATTGTTGGCGCACAGCGCGCTGTGTTTGCCGTCCAAGAGCCGAGCGCGACAACATGATGATTGGGCCTCGAGCGGCTGGCGGTATGAGTGGTGAAAGGTGTCGAATGGATCGATGCTGCTCGGTCTTGAATGTCGAGCTTCACGAAGAAGTCATTCAAGTCAGTGACCGGGCCAGACGCACGGACCACTTCTATGCTGATGCCCGCCGAAGCATTTGCGGGCCTCGCGATTTATTCAATTACTTCACACGAGTTAGTCACTTGACACAATATTTTCTCTACCTGTGCGATTCGACTTCCTGCTCGGAAGTTACATTCATGCATTATCCTCGTCGGTAGCATTTCAGATAATTCTAGACGACGTGAGAGGTCTCTAGAATTATATCATGGCAAAGGTACAGCCCGAGTGATAGAGGCACTGCAGTTCTTTGGAGAAGCCTGGCATGCGAGCAGTGACTGATATTGTGCAGCACTTGAGAGACCTTTGCTCGTTTCTTATTGAAGATACATATGGAGAGCTGCCAGCTGTATGAATTATCTTGTCAAGCAATTCTCAACGACAGCCAGCTAAAATAATATCAGTCAATCTTCAAGACTCTCGCGCGATCGGGCCGGATCACTCTACCAGTTTTGATCCAGCAATCGGATCTCTCTGGCAAACACATTCGCCATGGCTTGACTGTTCTGATACAACAACATCTCATCCTCTATTTCAGTCCCGATAATGAAAGCACGACCTATTACGAGGTGGACTGGGACGGTGCATACAATCTGGTGAGGTCGGGAAAGATTGTCGCAACCGTGGAAGACAGATATGGCGCATCAGCAGGGCAGGTCGTTTCCAATCTGCTACAGCTCGGTCATGCTAGAGTCGGCGATCTCGAGGATGTCTACAAGTTTGACACGACTCAACCAGCCATAAACTCCGCCGCGGTACACATCAACGGGGACGGCATGCCAAACGGTATCGAGAAAGGTCATCTCGCGGTCAAGTCCCAAGACAAGAAGATATCTTCGCGCCAGGATTTGCACAAGGTCCTTTTCCAGCTGCTCGAAGCCGGGTTCATCACCAAAGTCCACGATCGTACCTATCAGTCTGCTGCAGATCGCGAAATGCAAATGGAAAAGGCTGTCAAGGAGTCGGATTTCCCTGATGGCAAGACTACGGGACCAAAGGCAAAAGAGCGGTTTGTTATCGCCATGAACCAGAGAAAGCGCAAATGGCGTGAGGAAGAGATAGACATTTCAAAGCACGCGGAACACGGCGCAGCCAATGGACATGGTCCTCAGAAACGACAAAGACTCAATAACGGTGGGCCAAATGGCGTCGGTGGTCATGCCCGTGGCGATATTGATGGACCCTCGGTAACTCTACAGGTATCATAAAGTGCTATCTCCAGCATGGGCCGTGACTAACAAACCACCAACCAGAGAGAACTTGTAGTCAAACCCAACTTTGACAAATGTGCTGTCGCCATGCGCTCGCAGCAGTTTGAAAAGTATGCAACTAGATATTTCGGAGACACCACTGGCAAGATTTATGGCACATTGCTTTTGCTTCTGGAGAAGAAGCTGTACCGATGTCGCGAGGACCCCAAGATCGAGGGACAAGAAGAGGATGAAGAGAGCCTTCCTTCGACTACGACTGTTGACGTATTGGATGAGCTGGATTGTCTACATCCATCACTGGATCTAGTCGCGGCTATTGCTGCCAACGACAATGGCGAGGCTCTCACCAATGGACATGCCAAGGTCAAGGCCGAGGACTACGACGACGACGATGGTGCCCCTTCCGCAATGAAACAAAGAAACGCGCGTCTCACCGTACTGGAGCAACATTTGCGGGTCTTGGCAGAACACCCCCGAGGTTTTCTCGATAGGGTCGGTACTAGAGGAAAAGGAGAGTGGTCTGTCCATTTCAACACCTTGACCGAGACTTTGCAGGCCGCAGAGATCGACAATGTCATTACTGCAAGACTCGGAACTGTGTTCACACGAGTCGCAAGACTACTTAGGCAAAAGGGCAAGCTCGAACAAAAATCTGTCGAAGAAGGTTGTCTCATGCGCAAAAAAGACGCCATGAGCGTACTTGCCAACATGCAGGAAGCCGGCTTCGTGGAGACCCAAGAAGTGCCAAAGGATGCCTCTCGTCAACCCAGTCGATCTCTCTATCTCTGGTTCTTCAATCAGGAGAGAGTTGCAAAGTTGTTGCTTTTCGATTCGTACAAAGTCATGACCCGTCTTGTCGAACGGATCCAGGTACAAAAAAGCTTTCGTCAAGAAGTCATCGCCAAGGCTGAACGTCTCGATGTTGTCGGTCACGAGGACGAATACCTGACCGCAGGAGACCGACTACATTTGCGCGAATGGCGGGAGGAAGAGGAGAAGCTGTTGACGCAGCTCACGAGGTTGGACGATATGGTGGCTCTGCTGCGCGACTTTTGATCAAAGGTTGCGTGTGTACAGCGATTCGGCGTTGATGACATGCATTTATCCGGCGTTTCGAGTTCAAAAATGTCGGCCAACAGATACCCCAAAAGCGCCAGAGGATGGCTGGCTGGATTTATTGTCCTGATAGATCTTAACGAGGGATTTAGATGACCAATGATGGTCTGAGCAGAGGCGGGGCTACTAATGATAGTATGCAGCGACATGAATGCAATCGTGCAACACACCTTGCCGTGAATGAGATGTCGTCACTCTATCACCCTCCACTTATCTAAGTCCACCATGGTCGACCAACTTCACAGTCTCGACCCTGTCACTTCCTTCTTCGGCCCCGTGAAACCAAAAAGATACCCCGCAATCTTCCTCATCTGAATCTCCTCGCTGCCTTCCGTGATACGGTACCGCCGATGAAGGCGCCAGATATGCTCAAACGGCAAATGACGACTATAGCCCCTACCACCATGGACCTGTAACGCGCGATCCGCGGCCTCAGTGCACAATCCATCAGCCCAGTAGTTACACATGGCGACCTTATCACCGAGGCGATGCTCGACCTCGACGTGCGGGATCTGATCCAGGCTCTCGTGCGCCGTCTTGTGGATCAGCAACCGCAGCATCTCGCACTGCGTCGCCAGCTCCACCAGCGGGAACTGGATCGCCGGGTTCCCGGCGAGCGGCTTGCCAAAGACCCCGCGCCGCCGCGCGTGGGCGGTCGGTTCGCGCACGCAGTACACCGCCGCGCCCAGCGAGGACGCCGCTTGGCGGATGCGGTTCTCGTGCACGACGGCTTGCGCCACGGCCAGACCGTGGTGTAGCGGTGCGAGGACGGCGGTGTGCGGTACCCAGACGTCGGTGAAGGAGACGGTCGCGTGGTCGGTCGGCATGTTCAGCGTCCTGTGGCGTCAGTGCTGGGTCTTGTGATCCATGCGGCAGAGCAGACTCACCACTCGAAACTCTCGACTTCGACACCCGTCGTCCCCGCCGGCACGACAAAACACGTGATTCCCCTCGCCTCGCCTTCTCGCCCGCCCGTACGGACGAACACGAAGAAATGCGTCGCCCGATGCGCGCCCGTCTGCCAGCACGTGCGAGCACTAATCCTCCAACCCTCACCATCCCTGATCGCCACAGCACCCATAGACGTAGCATCACTGCCATGCTCCGGCTCGGTAAGCCCAAAACAAATCCTCACATCACCCCTCAACCGCCCCTCGAACAACACGCGTTTCTGCTCCTGGCTGCCGAAACGCAGCACCATGACCACGTCCGGAAAGTTCCCCACGACGCTGTGCGCACGTTCTTCCGATCGTCGGCGCGTCCGAGTCCTTTCGCCGCCAGGTGCTCGCGTAGCACCGCCATCCACAGATTGCGGCCTTTGGCGCTGGGGGAGTTGGACCCGCCGTAGCTGCGCGGCAGCGAGAAGCGCCAGGAGCCGGGTATGTGCTGGCACAGGCGAGGCGTGTCGCGTGCTGCAGTAGCGCTTCCCATTCTGGGCAAGGGAGGCCGCCCTTGTCCCAGTCTGTGCGGCTGTGTTCGCGGCGGTGGTCGAAGAAGCGGTTGTTGTCGGAGCGGTTTTGGAGGGGTGTTATTTCGGACGCGATGAAGGTGTCCAGGTTTGTGAGGTGGGTTTGGAGGTCTGGGGGGATGGTGAAATTCATGCTGTGCTATGGGATTGGGGAGTGGTGGTGAACTGGTGGTGGTAGGACTTGTAGGAGATACGTGATCGTAAAAGGAAAGGGTTTATAGGGAGAAGTAGGTTATGAAGGGAAAAAGATCATACTTATGCACTTGACCGATCGTATCCAACCGATCTTTTTAGCGTGGCAGTCTCATAGTGTATAAGATGTCGTGAGGTTCAAGAGTTGCCTAGGTTGGAAATCACTTCTCCAACATTTCTGTGCGGGGTAATTCTGTACCAGTCACATCCTCAACATTGACGGCAAGGTGATCAATGACATCTCGCCATTCTGGCGCTGAGGTTTCTGATGGCGCCGGACTTGGCTACAAGGTCGATCCTCAACTAGAAGTATCCCTTAGCACCAAGCCACTCCCTAATGACCCCCTCGTCATTCTTCCTATACCTGGCGTTACCCTTGATAGTATCACTAACGACCGCCAATCCACGATCATAGCCCTTCTGGTCCTTGTCGTTAAAGAACTTGTGAATATCCTGCTCGATCTCCGTCGACGCAAACTTGGTCAAGCTCATGCGCAAGTAGCGCTCCAGCACAACCATGTTGCCGCTGAGACGCTTCTGCACCATCGGCCAGTTCTCCTTGATGAACTCCCACACCACGATGCGCACTTTGCTGTTCAGCGCGAGAGCGCGCGCTGGCGTGTGCAGGTCTTGCGTGGCGACGGCGCCGCTGAAGGACCACTTCAGGTACTGCTTTGCGAGGTCGGGCGTGGCGACGCGGCCCATGGCTGCGAGTGAGATCTCCTTGCCGTCGACGGAGGTGGTGGTCATGTACTCGTTCTGCACGGCCGTAAAGGCATCTTGACCGCCGTTCTTGACGGCGATCTTGAACACGGCGGTGCGCAGCGAGGGGTGAATTGCTTTTCTGTCGCCGGACATGTAGGCTGAGAAGCGCTTCTTGGCTTCGGCAACGGTGGACTCGTGGCCGGCCATTCCTGCTGACGAGAGCAGGAGAGCGCGTAGTTGACCGGTCAGATAGTCGTCATGGGGCGCAAATTCCCAACCGATCTTATCGGTGGCCTTGCTGACAAGTTTGAGGGTGAATTGGCGGAGACCTTCCGCGATCTGGTCGTCGTCCGAGAAGATTGACTTGATATGGCCAAGACTGGTGAGAACTTCGGACCAGACGCTGTGAAAAGTTAGCTTGGACGAGTCTCGGATTCAGGGAAATACTCACAGGTAGTTCTGCTCGTCGACAAAGCCCTCCAAGAATGCAAGAACACCAGTGGTGGTAGCGTCGCCAGAGACGGCTAGGGCAGCTGCATCACCGACCAAGCCAATCTTGTCCTGCACAGACAGCTTGTCGAGCTGCTGGCCTAGGGTAATCAGCCTCTGAGGTGGAAGGTTGGTGCGGTAGAAACCAGTCTGGTTAGTGTTGAGTTTGTAGAAAGAGTCGTCGATGTCGCGAATGGTGTCGTGCTTCTCCGTCAGAGCAGTGGCTTCAACACCAGAAGAAGAACCATTCTTCAAGCCGAGTGGGACCCACCAGGTGGTCTCGTCCTCCTCAGGCTTGACCTCTCCACCGGTCAAGAAGCGGCTCTGGCGGATTCCGATCTGACCTGGCTCCTCAGCGACAGTCACGACAGGGAAACCAATCTTCTTGATCCAAGGATCCATGAAGCCAACAACATCTTGACCGGATGCCTGGCTCAGAGCAGACCACAGATCTTTCGTCTTTGCGTTACCGTATTGGTGAGCCTTGAGGTAGTTCGAGACGCCCAGCAGGAAAGTGTCGGTGCCAAGGTGAGCAGCCAGCATGCGAATGACCGAGGATCCCTTGAGGTAGCTGATGGCATCAAAGATCTGGTCAACTTCGAGGGCGTTTCTGACGGGCACTTCGATCGGATGTGAGGTACGAAGGGAGTCGAGGTTGAAAGCTGACTGCATAGAGTCGGTCACGAATTGTCCCCAAACATCCCAGTCTGGGTGGAGGTGATCAACGGCGTACCAGCCGACCCAGGTAGCGAAGCCCTCGTTGAGCCAGAGCTGCACGTGTCAATATCAAAACATGAATGCTCCTTGTGTGCGACATACCTCATCCCACCAGTCCATGGTGACCAAGTTACCGAACCATTGATGGGCAAGCTCGTGAGCGACAACGTAGACAACGCGGTTCTTGTACTTTTGATCCGAGGCGTACTCGTCATAAAGCACGGCAGTGGTTCTAGTGAGGATTCAGCACTTGTCCTGCTGCTGGCGTGTTTTACTACATACCTGTAGGTAACGAGACCCCAGTTTTCCATGGCTCCGTGTGACTGCGAATCCCGGTCAGCTTTCGCTCTGTATCAACGACAATCGCGGTAAGACATATCAACTATGTCTGTCAGCTACCTCAATCGATGGTCGAAAGAGGTAGATGAAGGAAGATGAAAGGGGACTTACGAATTCATGTACAGCCAACAGATCGACCTTTGGAAGAGGGTAATCAATCCTGAAGATCTCTGAGAAGTAGTCGACAACCTGGTGAGCGCTCTCAAGAGCAAGCTTGCCTTGATCCTTCAGGCCTCTCGTGGTGTACACTCTCACGGGCAAGTTCTTGCCATTGTACTTCCTCTTGGTAAAGTTCTCAATGTACTCGAAGTCGCCGAATGCCCACGCGTAAAGGTATGTGCTCATGATCGGGGATTTCTCGAACGAGACGACCTTTGTTCCAGTCTTGTTTCCCTTCCTGGTTTCCTTTTCTGGCATATTAGACAGAGCAGTCTGGTCTTCTGGGATCTCAACCTCAAACTCCAACGATGCCTTGAGGTTTGGTTCGTCGAAGCAAGGAAACGCTCTTCTGGCGTCCGAGGACTCGAATTGGGTGGACAGCATGTAGTGGTACTCGTCGTCTCTTGGGACCGAAGCAGCTGCGGTGACTGCAGGCTTGTATTTGGAACGGTAGAAGCCTGCCATGTCGTTGTTCATGGTACCCTGGAATGTGATGGAGAGGATGGCCTTGTGAGACTGTGGGATCGGCTGGTCGAAGCTCAAGGTAACGCGCTGGTTCTGCTCATCGTATGAAGTGTTGGAGGCCTTGATCGAACCCTCGGTCTTGCCTTGTTCGGTCTGGATCTCTGCCTTGTGAATCTTGAGCAGGTGGGTGTTTAGGGTGATCTCCTTTGTCTCTTTCTTGATCTCAAGAGTAATGCCGACCTTGCCTTGGTAGCTCCATGATCCACCAAGCTCGAGGTCGTAGAGGGAGAGGGCGTAGTTCGAAGGCTTGATGCTGTAGGGTTGTCAATGCTATGTTGCTCGAAGGCTTATGATATGACGCACTCGGACGTGAGAACGTCTCTGTCGGTCGCCATCTTGACCAATTTGCTTGAAGCTACACTACTGCAATTTCGAGAGGAGGGTTGGTATGAGAGATACTGAATGCGGCGCGTGGTCTTCTCGTGAGGGGTGCGGGGCTTGAGGTTTGGGAGCTGTTGACAGATGCGAAGCGACGAGGTATTACGTAGAGGTGCTTTTGAGAAAAGGCCAGGAAGTCGAGTGATTGGATGTTTTGCTTGGACTCCACGGCGGAGCAAGGACGATGTACAATTCATGCAATGTGGTCAATCAATCTCACCGCCAACTGAGTCACACGACATGGAACTTCTTCTTTGATATGTTTCTCATTGCGGAGTTCGCCTCGGAGTTCATGATGCGGAGTAACATTGCAAGAGCACGGCTCGAGCTGGAGCAACGATTATCTTATAATTCATTTCGTGAGTTCAAATCGTATAATAGAAGACAAGAGGTATTCTCACGCCGGAGAAGGGTATATTCCAGTACCATTGTCGTGCAGAGTCCAGGCCGTACTGTTCGTGTTTCCCATGAAGCACCAGGAGGATTGAGAAAGGCCTCGAGCCTGCTGAAGAGGAGATCTTGAGCCCTCTTGAACATATGCCGTGTTCTAGACATTCGATCCTCTGATGAGAGTGCATAGTTGTTGTCTCCATGCCAGATCCATGCTTGAGCGCCATGCCATGCCATGCTTTGCCATCCATCCTTCACAACCGCAGAATCACATCAAGACACGGCACCCTCCACTCTCTTTTACCCATGAGCTCCCGTAACCACTGCGCACCACTGATAATCCCTGTCTCCTGTCCACCAAACCTCGCGACCACACCATCCACCGCCTGGCGCGCAGCCTCCCCGGCACCCGACTGCAACAACGAAGCCGCCGACTCGACAACAGCCTTCCGTATCGGGTTCCCATACGAGCCCGTGGTGTTCCCAGTCGTCGTACCCATAAGCGGCGCAGGCGAGAAGACGTTATTCCGCGGTTCGAACCAGTCTGATCGCCAGTCGTAGAGTGAGATTACCAGTACTGTGAGGAGGAGCGAGCAGTACAGACACGGCCGGTTGAGGTACCATGTCGCCGAGACGAAGAGGATGAGGTAGAGAGGTGAGACGTTTGTTCTGGTGTCATTGGTCAGCGTGCTGTCATTGTGCCGGTGGTTGCGACGGGGTCCTACAAAAAGAAGATTACCGGGATCCAGGTCCGTAAGCAGAACATGACGCGCTCGTTGATCGCACGGGTCCTGTGTGATGTGTGACCGATATGCCTGGCTGTAAGCGACAAGAAGAGTGAAATGGACTGAGAATATTGTATTAGGAATAATTCGTGGTTCAAGGTTGTCTTCGGTGTTTAGATCCGGTCGATTTCACATGTCAACGAAGCGGGCTTGGCATGCGTGACGTCCTGGCCGATCTCTGGGGATGATGCCGGTTATCTCTTGTAACAATACATGTCGCGAATGTCGCAAGGTAGCAACATTCATCACGAAGACTGGAGGATGACTGATCATAGTTTGATTCATAACCCATGAGATACATGCATCGTCGAAAGAAACAATTGAAAACACCGCTAAGACGCTAAGAAAACTAAAACACTCTGCGATCATTTTGTTCGCAGTACTTCGCTTTTCCCTCAAGACTGGAGAATCTTGTCCATTCCCTCGAGGAAGATATCAGCGTGCTTCTTTTGGAAGATCAGCATAGGCCTCAATCGCACAGCCGTAGCACCGCTACCGCCACAATTGATACCAACAGACTTGGCCTTCTTCAGAACCTCGTCTCGTCTCGGCGAGTCCCACGCGATGAAGGTTCCCTGGCCCTTGCCTCGCAGATTCTTGATCTCGTTCGGGTACTTCTGTGCCAACTGCTCCAGGCCGTTGTAGAGGTATTCGCCGGTCTCGGCGGTGTTCTGGACAAGGCCGAGACGCTCGATCTCGTTGATGATGGCGCGGAAAAGGATGGCGCGGGCTGGGTCACCCATCCAGGTATTGAATTGGCGGTATGGCTTGTTGGGCCTCAGCTCGTCGTTGCCGAAGTAGTAACCAGCTGCCTGTGCCTTTTTGGAAAAGGTCACCATGTCCGGTGGGTCGGAGAGATTCCAGTGGTCGTGCGCCCAGAACTTGCCGGTTGCGCCAACACCAGTTTGGACTTCGTCAACAATCATCAGGATGTTGTGCTTGCGGGTGATCTCGCGGAGGCCGCGGAAGAAGTTTGGAGTGGCGTGGTTGTCGCCGCCTTCGGACTGGATTGGCTCGACGACGATGGCGGCCGGTGGGCTGGGGAAAGTAGTGATGATGTGCTCGGTCTCGGCGAGGCAGCGTGCCTCTTCTTCTGCGTTCTCCTTGGCGTGTGCATCGAGTGGGTACTTGAGCATTGGGAACGGTGCTTGTGGCCAGTCAAAGGCAGGAATATCGAGCTTGTGAATTGGCTTGCTGCGAGTGGTAGAGAGCGAGCCAAAGAGACGGCCGTGGAAACCGGTTGTGAAAGAGAGGATGCTCATTTGTGGAGCACCTGGTTGCTGGTTGTTCATGGCCGAGTCCATCTCTTCTTGTGTGAATTCAACATCTGCACCTCCACGCTCTTGCTTACGCTTCCACATGAAAGCAGCCTTGTATGCCAATTCGTTGGCGTCGGAACCGGTGGTGCCAGTGAAGACTTGGTTCATACCCTTTGGAGCGGCCTTGAGCAAGCCAGTCTCGAGGATCTCGGCCCAGTCGGATTGAGGAAAGTTGCCCATGGCGGGGCGGTTGATGATGGCCGAGACCATCTGTGGGGAAGTGGCAGCGAGGAGGAGAGCAGGGTTGGAGTAGCCGACAGGAATACTTGCAATCTGTGCGTAGACGTCGAGGAGAACATTGCCGTCCATGTCTGAAATGTAGTTGCCGTATGAGTTGGCGTAGTCGCAAATCATGTTCAAGTTTCGTGTGTCATAGACCTTGTCAAGACGCTTGATTTCCTCCTTGCTCCTTGGTCCAGGGATCTCTGTCTTCATGATAGGTCCAGCTGGCTCCTCTGGAAAGTAGCCAGAAGAGCTCTGTTGACTTGGAGCAGCCTGGACGGCGGCCACGGCCTGCTTCGGGCTGGTTTTCGAGGCCAATGAGCGAGACGAGGCTCCGATGGCGGGGTGTACAGATCTCCTAATACCTGGAGCGCCGCAGCGCATTGCTTGACGCATACCGATTCGTAGTGCTGAAGACATGATGGGTAGTGGATTCAGGTTGTGGAAGAGAGTAAGAGGAGGAGGATTACCTCTGGAACTTATCTTTGTGACTGTGTCGCCGAACTGGGGCGATCATGTTGGATCCAGATTGTCAGCCACGCTAGGTTCAGTTGATATCGCGAAAGGTGGACGTGTTAGGTAGCTCCTTCCGACGTCGGGATTCAAGCTCTCGGGCTGCCGCTCTCTCCGTCGGGTCTACGCCGTCTCCTCGTGCCATCAACTCCGATATCATACTTTCAAGTGGCGACCACCATGGAAGGCTTGTTCAATCGAGTCACAAGGGGCCCCAACGTTGGTATACTATTTGTAGCTTTCGAGCTCAGGAAGTCGAGCACCGAACGTGGCTGCGGTAATCGGGTCAGACAGACGACTTGATTTCGGCATCTGATGCGCGCCGCGATAGGCACGGCATGACCAATATGGCTTACCGACATGCCGGCATCTTGAACGAGCTTGATGTCCGGTGTGTAGACTCCATAGATCTGTGTGAAAGTTCGAAGAGTATATCAGTGTAAGGTAGATATAGAGTTGATAATGAGCAGTGTTTCATTCTCAGGGGATCTAATCATTCGTGTCTAGTCCATGTTGCCCTCCTCATTTTGAACGCCCCGTGTACCAATGATCCGTCTAGTTCTCGTCCACGACAACACCCCACTCGTGCTGCTCCTCGCCGTACATGATACCGCTCAACCACGCCCTGAGCTGTCTGGCATACTTGCCCGTATGTCCCTCAACAGTCGGAATCCGCATCTGCTCACCCTTCCACTCGATCAATCCCACCGGTGCAACGAAAAACGCCGTTCCGGCCGCGAAGGCCTCAATGACTCTACCCTCTGCCATAGCCTCCTTGATCTCCATCATAGTGAACTTCCTTTCCACGACCTTGAGCTCTGGTAACCTCTCCTCAGCCAACTGCAGGATCGAAGCTCGCGTGACACCCTCCAGAATGACCTTGTCCTCGAGTCCCGCGGTGATGAGTTCCTCCGCTCCAGTCTCCTTGTTCTTCATCACGATGAAGAAGTTGCTGGCGCCGGCCTCCGTGACGTAGTTCTCGGTGCCAAAGAGCCAGAGAATCTGGTTGAAACCGCGGTCACGTGCCACACCCTGCGCGACGAGAGAAGGTCCGTAGTTTGCGCCGAGCTTGGCGTAGCCGAAGCCGCCTGGCCAAGCGCGGATGGTCTCTTCGCTGCTGGCGAGGAGCTTGAGGCCTTGAACTTCGTTGCTTTGCGGAAGGGTAGAAGTAGGCGAGATCTCAGTGGCGATGTCAGAGGGCGCAGGGGTCTTCTTCTCCAGCGCCTTGGGGTCAGACATGTCCGGGAACACAGTCAGAATCACGAAGAGCAGTGCTTTGACTGGTCTCTGTACACCGAGGCTTGCATCGTCGGAGATCAGTGTTGGCCGGCAGTAGAGGAACTTGCCCTTGTGGGTGTCCTTTGGCAGCCACTTTGAGCCGTCGACTTTGGCGAGCGCGAGGATCAGCTTGACCAGCTCCGAAGGCTCGAAATCTGGAAGAGCGATGCGGTTCGCAGAGTTTCTCATACGCGCGCAGTTGCGGCTGATACGGAAGAAGCGGAGCTTGTTATCGTGACCGCGGTAGAGCTTGAGACCCTCGAAGCATTCGGTCGCGTAGTGGAGTACACTGGCGGTGGGCATGAGTGACAGTGGTCCGTATGGCTTGATCTGTGGTGTTTCCCATCCTGTTGACGCGTTCCATGATACTGTGACCATGTGGTCGGTGCAGACCGACGACGAGGCGACGGCTGGGTCGTCGGCTGCAGGTACATCGCGAGGTGAGTTTGTGAGGTTGACCTGTACGGATGAAGCAATCAGAGGCGCCAATGGACGTTTTCCTGCCTGGGTGTTGCTGTTTGGTGCCTGGAGATCAATGCCCTCTTTTGTGAGAGAATCAACAGTGGGAGTTGAAGGAGTAGTCATTGGTGGAGTCATCGTGCTTGCTGCCATGATGATTGCTACGTCTGATGGAATATTCGAACGATTGAATTCCAAGTCCAGAATAGATGCAATGGAAGATGGCAATGCAAGGTCGAAGTACAGTAAGGTATGTCCCTTTCTACTATAGTAAAATTGACTCACAGCGTAAGCTCAAAATTGTTCAAAATAAATTGGCCACGCCTGATGCTCGCCAATTTTTTTTTTTTACGAAAGACGCGTTTACCTTTTGCAAGGAAGCAGTAGTCACTCACTCTATGCAATGTACGCGTGTCTCAATTCATTATCATTAAATGTATCTTCGAGCTTTTCCCTTCAAAAATTATTTCCAGCTTCCTAATCGAGCTTCCTGATCCAGCCGTCAATTGCCGTGTCAAGCCGAGGGCCGAACGCCGCACGACACGATTGTCTGGAAGAGCATCGCAGATAGATATATCATTGTCATCAAAGGAGGTGCATTTCTAGTTCGTGATTTCGTTATGGGTATCATAGTATCGACCTAGCCCTTCCTCCTCACAGGCGTAGGCGTCCAAGCCTTCTTGCCCGTCCCTCCCGCCTCGAACAAACTCCCCTCCCTCCCCGGCGTCTGCCCAATCCTAGCAGCAAGCATCCTCGCAGCCGGCGTCATACTCGCACCAGTCCTCACATTGCCACCACCAGACCCAACAGCAGGACTGCTCATGAACCTCGGCGTCGGTGTCCTGCCTGCCGCCGCACCAAGCCCGGACTTGAGCATCTCGAATCTGCTCCCCTGGCCTTTGTTCCGTCGCGCGGAGTCGTGCTTCTCCACTAGCCGGCGGTGGATGTCTTCTCGCCGGCTTTGGGTCTGCATCTTGAAACCGCCTAGACCGCCCGACTCGTCGGACTTGGGTAGCAGAGCCATTGCCGCTTCGCGTTCGGCGAGGTCGGCTTCCTCGTCTGTTACAGGTGTGCCCATTTCTGATGGTGTTGGCTCGGCGTCGACGAATGCATAGCCGTTGACTCGCGGTGTCTCTGCGCCCGAATATCCGGCGTCTGTTGATGAGGCTTTGGGTCGTCCGGCGATTGCGGCATCAACTGCTGACATGCTTGGGCTCGGTGGTACTGATTCGGTTGGTCTTGCGTCTGAAGACTCCAGTCGTGTTCCGCTGTAGTTTGTACGTTTAGGAGGCGCAAGTGATGTCTCTTGCGCTTTCTGTGCTATTGTTTGATGCAAGTCTTCGATACTATCCGGACGAAACATGAGCGCGTTGTGCGCACCTTGCCGTGTTGGGAAGGACTCGAACGAAGCAGGTCGCTGGTCGAGGTCTTGTGACGGCCGAAGGATGAGTGCACCCTTCTCCTCTTGCTGCGCGCGCGAAGCCGTAAGCTTCTGCTCCCGTTCGCGGTGGGCGATTTGTCGCGCTGCTGGTATCTTGTTTCCATTGTAAAGAAACCCGTACTTCTTCGCTCGCTCTTCATTTTGCTTGTCGAGCAGCGCGTTGAACGATTCGTTGTCCTCGGAGGTATACTTGTTCTGGAAAGCAGACAAGCCAAGATCATAATCTACCTTGGGGTTTTCCGGCTCCTCTGGCGCAAAATCTCCAGATCGGTCTGGCGTAGCCGAGACCGAACGACCAGGTGTATTTCCAGCCCATCCTCCTCTTGGTGTAGCTGAAGGTGTCTGTCCAGGTGTTTGCGTCCCTCTCAATGTTGTCGCCATACTCGTGCCTCTCCTCACTCTTCTCCCGTCCGGACCAGGAGTCATGGTTTGCGTCAGCTTTCTTCCTGCCTCCCTGATCCAGTCGTTGTTCTTTGACTCCAGAGCCGCCAGATACTCCTGCTGCACTTGCGTCTCCAGCAGACCGGGGAAGAAATCGCGGGCGATGATGTGAGACAACGCATCAGTATAGACGTCCTCGTCCAGCACGGTCGACGGCCTTTTGATCCTCTTAGGTGCCGGTGGAGGAGGCATCAGCGCCATGTCCTCAGATTTGCGCTTGGTCAGCGCTTGTGACGAAGAGTCTGGCATGATGTGAACCGGTGATGATAGACTGTCGAGGCTGTCGCACCGAGCTATAGAGTCATGCGCGCCTCACTCTTCCGGGCGCGGTTTTATTCGTGATCACGGCATCCGTTGTATTTTCTTCGACATGAAGATATGAAGGGATAAAAGAAGAGGCAGTCCCACGTCGGTTCAAGGGATCAAGTGATGGACAGTGAATATTATCTTATCGAATCTAATCTAATCTTGAGCAATCACCACTTTCACATGCGCCAGGATCACGCCTCCACTACTTACCGTCAACATACAAGTCAACACGATGAGCGGAGACGCAGCACTGGCGGAAGATGACAAGATGACAGATGCGCCAGCAGAGGGCGCCGCCAGTGCCACAAGCGACCGCAAACGCAAGCAAAGCAAACCCGTAATTCTCTCTCACTTCACGATCCGCAACCCACCATGGACCTACCTTCACCTGTCCCTCCTCACACCCGCAACTCTACGCACCGCCAACGAGCCACCAGCTGCAAACACAACCTCTCTCGACGCCATCACAGTGCAGATACACATGCAATCCGCGCTGCGACAATTCCTCGGTCTACACGGCACGGCAATCCCTTTCGACGTTCTGAAGATCGAGGGACACGATACATGGGTACGCTTGCCAAGGGAAGATGCTAGTGCCGTTGTAGCTGCGCTGGGAGGCTGGGTAGGGAAGAACGGAGAGGGCTGGAGGGTCAAGAGTCGTGATGCTTGGGGTCCGAGGGAGGGCGACGGACGGGATCTGTTTGATTGAGGTACTGCTGCGACACGATTACATCGAACACCGGCTCGTCTGCGTGCAGAAAGGCCTTTATCGATCTTTGAAGTAACAGCTGGTCACTGTAACAGGAGGCAGCACATCCGCATGCCTCAACTGACGCACCGATCTGGTGACCTATGTTGTCGGGGGACACATGCCAGGGAACCCATGATAAGCGGAGCAAGCGACTTCATGACTGACTTCCGGACGGGCGTGGAATGGAGAGGGCCACTACCGGGCGCAACTCGGCATGGCTGTGTCCGACTGTTTGCAGCCGCAGCGGTCAAGAAGCATGATGAGGTATCGCATCCTACGGCTGCTGTTGATTGATCCAAAGGCTGCTAGAGCCGCAAGGGGACATCATCGACGTATATAGCAAAGCCAACGAGCATAGAGCGCTTGTAACCCCGCTCGCCGAGGATGTTATTAGGAAGACGTGAGAAAAGGTGGTCCGCTTGGATTTATAGAAGGCAGCAGCAGAGTCCATATGCTCGTAGCACATAAGGCGAACTTCCATAGTGCTTCGAGATCTAACGGTTTACAAGTGATTACCTCTCCGACCATCTCAGCACACAATGACAGCTCGCACGTCTTCCAAGCACTACCTAATCTCAATCTCCGCCAAACTGTCCACAGCGCCCAGTTCCCTCCTATCCACCTCGCCAACAGCCGCATTCCCAGGCCTATCAACAAGCAAAGCCCTCATGCCCGCCCCCCTCGCCGCCCTGACCTCAGCAACATTATCACTGAGAAACAACACCCTGTCGACCCTTTGCCCCATCTCCTTCGCAATCCCTTCGTAACTGCCCTTCTCCATCTTCATGCCCGCGTTCGTGGTGTCGAACCAATACGACACGAGGCCCTCGAGATTGACTGTGCTGGTCGAAGAAGAAGTAGCGACGTGGCCGAAGAGGAGTTTTTGAGCGAACACGCTGCCGGACGAGTAGATGCTTATGGTCTTTGAAGCGGCTTTCCAGTGGCGCAGCTGGGGTTCTACGTCCGCGAAGAGAGGAGTCGAGTAGACGCCGTTCTCGTAGCCCGATTGCCAGAGGTAGCCTGAGTGTGTCATCAGCATAGTATTCGGTGATTGTTTCGTGTATCGGTTCGTTGATTCAGGTGCGCATGTTCAAACTTCATGACAGCGTGCGAGGACGTCGATTTCTGGTCAAGAGCACAAGGAGCAGCACTTACCCTGCAGATTCTTCAGGTAGCTGATCTTGACGTCTCGCGCAGTGAGATCCTTGACGTGCTCCTCCATGGCCTGGGGCGATGTTCTTGCCTCGACTGGAAAGGCATCGCGGTACGGTTTGAAGTTCTCGTCGTCCCATTTCGTGGACAGGACCTCTGGGAGCGCTTTCAGAGCGTATGGGAACTACCTTTGATATCAATAGACTGTTCTGGCCGACTCGTGGCGAGCAGATTCTTATTTTTGTGAATCTCGTGAGCATGGACTGATTCAGAGAAAGATATGTAGGATTGATTCTTGCTTTGATGCACTATGAATACAAGGAAATGTGATTGCAGGCAGAGCGAAGAGAAAGCGATTGAGAAGTGCACACTCACTAATGTCTCCTTTACAAAAGAGATGGGGCAGATTGTTCCCTCTACCGATTACATCAGTACAGTTCCCGAGGTGTCGAATCTATCGACGATGCTGAGTCGGCGGCAACGGACGTACCAATGTCGAGCAGAACATCCTCGACGTTCTCTATCACTTGCGGCATCGTACCAACCGTCTTCGATATACGATTTTGAACGGGGAGAAGTTGTTATGGTTTGTGGTGTGGTATAGCACAGGGACATATATTTATTCGTGCCAAGCTTCGCGCGCAATGGAAGTGAAGGCACCGAATACATAGCAACATCAATACAGGCATAAGAAATCGACGATACGGGTGCTTAGATAAACGATCAGACGGAAGGCTGATAGCAATTGTCTGTGTCATTTCTCCTCACTGTTTAATCTCCAGTATCAAGACTCCCACGGTCTCTGAATCATAAGGTATACCATCCCATTCCCAGTCCTCCAACCAACCGCAGACGCCATGAATCACAAATCGCAGCGAAAGTAATATTGTACAAGAATGGAAACCCTCGAGTTCGTCAAGAATACCGCCTGACCCGCCTAATGATGCCCCGCAAAACTCATATCGTCATCATAGCTCTCGCCCAAGAAAGATCCTATCCCTGACGCTCGGTTTGGGAAGTCTGCGGTCCTGCGTAAGGAGGATCCGTAGATCGAGGAGGCACCGCAGGCGCCGCCACCCACGGATTTGGACAGGGACTGACAGCTCCTAGTTGAGGGGTGCGGCCATTTGCTTCGCTGAGCGGACTAGGCGTCGGCTGCTTTGGGCTGCCCTGCTCGGATGGCTGTACTTGGCCCTTGCTGGGGTTCTGTGTATACGGATAGGCTTTAAAGGTGTGTTGGTATTGCTGCATCCCTTGGTAGGGCTGGCGCTGATGAGTACTGTTGACTGGGCGTTGGTTGTTGTAGCCGGACGATGACTGCTGCGCTATTTGCTGCTGGAAATCTTGTGCCGAGGAATGGATAGCTGCTGGTCGAGGGGCTTGAGCTGAGTTCGGCATGTAAGTAGCTGCATATGGAGCTGAGCTCCCGGACTGTGTGTGAAAGAGTTGAGACGGCGGAGTCCATGCGTTGCTCGATTGACGTGCTGCTTGTCGTGACTCTTCGGTGTATGGTCTTGGAGGTACAGCTATTCAGGTCAGTTTACTTGAATATGGTTCAAAACAATAGATATCTTACTTTGTGGCTGGGTCGCGAACTCTGGGGCTCTTTGAAGCTGACCATGAGATGGTGCCGTAGGATGTGCGTGTGGATGAGGAGCATTTGAAGGAGCGGTAAACGAAGGTCGTCTTTGATCGTGACTAGAATTCTGACGCACGTGCTGAACATAATTCGAGTATTGACCAGGGAAAGCCGCTGGGAGTGTTCGAGAAGAATAGTATGCATCTTCGGGGAACTGACGGGAGGCAAACATTGGCATTTGTGCCTGAGCTTGTCCTTGCAATTGTCCCTGAGGTTGTGCTTGTGGTGCACCTTGTCCAGGGTACGGTATTTGACTCGTGCCGTACACTCCTGGGTTTCCTTGAGCTGTCGGCACCTTCGGCTTGTACAGGTACGGCCTGTTTGCAGCCGATTGAAGAGGCTGAGAGTAAACTTGAGGTGGACCCTGTGCTTGACCAGGCGGACGCGCACATGACGGAACTGGTGGCTTCACGCGTGTGATAAAATCGGCGTGCATGACGGGGTCATTTGATGCCGGGTCGTCGGTGAACTTGCTCTTGCTTTCAGTCGAGTGTTTCGGCAGGTAGTAGTACAGTTGTTCCGGTTTGAAGATATTGACCTTGACCTGATCTGGATTCTTGATGGTAGCAGTCCTGTGACCTTGAGGAGGCATGTCCAGATTGTAGAACTCAGCCCACTTGTTCGCCTCGCCCTCGTGGAAAATATCGTCAATCTTTGGGATACCATCCTGTCTATTTTCGATCGACACCGATTGCTTGTTCATGTCCGCAGGCATTGGAATGGCGTTTGCTGAGGGCTTCGGACGCTGAGAGTCGTCTGGATTCATAACAACCAGGTACTTCCATTCCACCTCAACCTTGTCGCCATCGGGCAACACTTCAACCAAGACAGAACACTCCGAAGGACGGTTCTCAAGCACCAAGCCACCGAAAACTTCGCCACCAAGATACTGGGCTTGAACGAGATCCTGCGATTGCAGAGACTTGGCGTAGTTCGTGACAAGCTTGTTCCCTTCGAGAGACTCGGAGTCCGCATTCTTCGCGCGTCTTGGACGATGGAAGCGGCAACGAAAGTCGAAACCTTCTTCAAAGTACTCTGTGCCATCTTCGCCAAACGTAGGAACAGCTCCACAATCAACGAGCACCCCGGCGACCGCAGCGCATGTAGCGTGAAACGCGCGTGTACACTTTTTTGACGCGCACTGGAAGCAGGCGCCTCTCTTCGATCGACAGAAATTACACTTGAGATCCAGACGCGCTTTATCAATATTAGTCACGCCGTGGACCATTTCGACCCCGTTTTCATTGCTGATCCAGGTCTCCGGAGTATACAGCGCGCAGGATCTGTGAGCCTTCTTGCCGTTGTCGGTTGACAGAAGCGGCTCCCAAAGTGCATCATTAGGACACATGACACATGGCTCCCGTGTTGGTCGTTTGATAAGAATACGAATCTTCTTCTTTTTCTTCTCGGGTCCAACATCCTTGACGTCTCTCTTGCGCTTGCGCCCGGGCTTGCCCTTAGCTTTGACCGAGGCAGGAGGACTTGGGAGGTGTTCGACGTCTTCCGCAACGCCGTCATCTTCATCACCGGTTTCTTCGTAGTATTCTGGCGTTGGTTCACCGCGCAGCTTGCGTTCGATCTCGTCGACGTCGACCCAGACACTGTCAGCTTCGCATTCACATTTGCGAGCGATACGACCATATTCAGGCCAGTTGTCGAGAGCAAAATTGACGGACTCTGCGCAGTTATAACCCAGATTGTAGCCAGAATGATATCCATATGGATAAGTGATGACAAATTCGCCCTCGTGGTGTACCAATCTGTTGACCTCGATGTTGTACTTTTCCTTTAGCAAGGCTGGAGAAATCAGATACGTCTTGTGGCGCAAGAATTGATCGCAGTGCTTCGCGTCGTTTGGCCAGACGGCCTTCATTGCTGCTTCGAACCGTCTCGCGTCTTCTTGAGAAATGCTGTACCACTGTTTTGGCGCGCCGAAGTGGATGTAGTTGATGCTGTAGAGATCGACGTCCTCCAAATGCCAGGCAAACGTGGCCTTCCACATACCCATGTAAAGATAGGCAGTATTGACTCCAGGAACCTTGGTACCGAGCACATCAAGCAGATTGGGAAGCTTTGCGACGTTCCAGTTTTGAACTTCATCGGTAAAGAGAGATCCAGGCATGTCAGCTGCGTACATTGGCTGTGCAAAGGTCAATGATTTCCAGTATGCAGTCTCCAGTTCGGAACATCTCTCGGCTGTAAATTCGTCGAGATTGTCCAAATTCCAGTCAAAATCAACAAATGCCGCCTCGTCGACAACCCCGGTCGCATCCACTGTGTTGTTCATACGTCTCGAAGCGACCGAAGTCTTTTGCCCACCTCTTCCACCGCCGCGACCTCCGCCACGTCCACCTCGTGCACCACCTCTAGCGCCCCTTGCTGGTCGACCACGTCCTCTTTTAGCTGTACTCGGAGCATCCTCAATCGATTGCGCGGCATCTTCTGCGTCTGGAGACATCGGAGTTGGCGGGATTTCTGTCGATTCCTGATCATCCGTTTCCTCAACCTTTGGCAAGGGATTTCTTCTTGGCCGACCAGGCTTGCGCTTTTCTTTTGGTGCTTCGGTTTTTGCGTCGGCCTTGGCTCCTCCGCGACCTCTGAGGTTGCCTGCTCCACGAACAACCTTTTCCTGGTTCCTCCTCCTCTCACCACGTCTGGCAGGCGGCTGATTGAATGGCTCGTCGGTGAGATTCTTCCATTCCGGAAGATTATATGATCGTTGCTTCTCGATGTTGTTCTGTGTATAGACACCATGTGTTCCCACAAACTCTTGCCTAATTGGGTTCTTGATCTTAATCGTCTTGATCAACTCATTCAACTTGGGCAGATCTTCTCTCCATTCCGGCGGTGGTATGACCTTGACGATTCCAGACTTCATTCCGTATTTGTCAATCCTTTCCATGTACTTTTTGAAATCGTGAAACTGTGCCATCTTTGGTTTGAAGACGGGAATCTTTCCTCCGCCGTAGTAATGATCGGGAGCGTATAATTCGTCATCGTCGTCCAAGTCGTCGAGATCGGAGAGTTCGGAAACGTTGTCGTCATGTTTGTGAGAATTCATGTCATCGCTGGTTGGTGGTGTGAGGGCAGAAGCCGGAGCGGTAGTTGGCGCATCTGCGGTCGCAACGGATTGTGGTGGTGGTTCGTCATGCTTGACATGTCCGTCGTGCGACTGCGGAGACAAAGCCGCAGTATCCATTGTTTAATGCAAGCAGCTTCCCGAAGGAAGAGGCAAGGATTGTTATTTGCTGTGCTGTACGTCTTATGTAGATAAGCCGTTGGTGGTTGTCGCTTGTAGTAAACCTTGGCCGAGTCGCGCTGCGAGCGAGTCGGGCCAATGTCGGAACGCGATGGCTCGTATCGTTGGCTGCAGTAACGCAGAGGCGTTACTTCACCAAAGACTTGAACCAGATTCGGTAGGAACTATGAAGATGGATAGAAGCGACACGGAGTGAGTGAGTGGGTGAAGGTATTGTCGAGAGTTATTGTAATGCACCAGGAGGTCTTGCGAGGGCGAGAGCGGAGCGGAGGTTCCCACAACTTCACAACTTGCGGCGACTTCTGACTCTTGCTGCGCTCGGCGTCGTGCTTGGCCCGTGCACTCAAATACCGAATGGAGTTAGCTCCATTCGGGCAGGGTCACTTCCATAATCATCGAACCACTCATTCCGATTCGTATTTTGTAGCCATTACTCTTCAGGGCCATCAAGAGTTCACAAGCAACCCATTTGCGAATACTCATTGTCGTCGGAAGATTGTGAGTAACAATTCGCACCTCAATCCGTTCGTCGAGCGCTACGTCATGTTCACGTGAGGCTGCATGTGCTTTCTCTTATTGCCAAGCTTTGTCCCAGATGGTAAAAGCAGTTCATTCCAGATTTAGCACTGTAACGAGAGAACAATGTAAGTAACTTTTCTTGTGAGGCATTAGATCTGATGTCTATACCTCGCTTCACGCCTGTGGCGCTGGCAGATCGGTCATCTTATGCGTCTCGTTGCTATGAACGAGTAAGCGCAGTGGTTGTGCGAGAACAAGCTGCGCATCAACAGAGACGATTCGGCGATCTAAGTTGAATAATGCATACAGAATTGAGAATCAGAGCGGTATATAAAGTCAAGACTGTCAGCGTACCTGCATCGGATCACAGCCGTTAGCGCAGATCTGACACGGGTTTCTCCACGGTTCACGAGTTCGCTGGCACATGGCATGCCCTGCCGGCGGGTAAGGCGCACTGTCCTACACTTCTACATCAAACGACAGTCCTTCTTCAAGAATAGTGTTACATTCCACCGATGTCGGTTTTCAAGACGCCTAAGCTATGCTGTGCCAGTACCGTACCAAGCCGTCCAGTAACCCGAACACGCTAAATGAGTCCATGTCCACATCATATGCCGGAAGCTACCAGTCAACGCCGCCTGTAATCGAAGGTGTCGCTGTTTAGTCTATGCGGCACGAGGAGCACCGCGGCCTCTACCTCTACCTCCCTCTCCTCCACCACGGCGCTCGCCACGGAATCCACCTCGTCCGCGCTCTCCACCGCGTCCGCCGCGGCCTCTGCCACCACGACCGCGGCCTTCGCCATCGCCACGGTGTCCACCACGGCCACCACGTCTACCAGCGACCTCCTGGAAGCCATCGTCGGCCGCGGCAGGTGTACCGTTGGTGGTGGCTGGTGCGTCAGCAGCTCTGATAGGTATCTCGGCTGCTGTATCATCGGCCCAAGAGTTGGTCTGACCTTGAGAAGCTGGTTCGTGAGTGGTCATAGTCTCCTCTGCTGGGCGAGGGACGATCTCGTAATCTGGTTCGGCCTCTTGCAGCCCGGCTTCCGCGCCTGCGTCGTCCCATGTGGTACCTCCGACCTTGTTTGCCGACTCGTCGCCCGCGGACATCTGAGGTGGAGACTTGAGATCGTCTCCATTCACCTCTGGCAAGCCATTGGCCTTCACACCGAGCTCAGTGAGTCCAGCATGGGCGATAGTAGGGTCTGAAAGTGGGTCCTCGCTCGCAGCTTGGTAGTCTTCAACTGCGGTCTGAGTCATGGCAGCAGAGTCCTGGACAGCGTCGTTGAAGCCATCCTCTGTAACAGAGCCGGCAGCGATAGCGAGTTCTCGAACCTTTGCGACTACTTGGTGTTAGCGAACTGTGCTGATGTTATCGTCACGCGCAAACATACAAGTGACAGACAAAGGCAGACCCTCAACAGAAGGTACTGCCTCATCTCTACCCTCGATCAGGTTCTCCGCTGCTTCGACGGCCTTGTCGTCACCTCCGTAGACCAGAAGCAGGGCACCCTCGAAAGCCTTGCTCTCTTCAGTGTCAGCCTCCTCTTCCTTGATACGCTGAGCCGCCGCGGCACGTAGGAACTGTGTAAAGGTCAAAAGCTTCTTGCGAATGCTCGTCTTGGCCTCCTCTTCTGCCTCCTGCTTCAGCGACGCTCTCAGCTCTTCGAGCTCTTTCTTGTGCGAGCCTGTCAAGGATTCCCTCTCCGTACCCATGCGTGTCTGATAGTCGGCGTCGATCTTCCTGTATTGTGTAATTTGTTCTTCGAGCTGAGTGAGGGATGATTGGAGGGATGGCTTCTTCAAAGCCTGGGCCTTTTGGTCGGCATTGATCTTCTTGGTGTTCAGGAGATCGTCGAGAGAAAGATCTGGGTGGTCTGCAATGATCTGGTCGAGCTTGGTCATGGCATTCTGCGCTGGTGTTAGAGGCCACGTGCTCATGGTCAATTGGGTCTGGACGTGCACATACCAATTTCTTGTTGACACTGCGGATTTGTCTATAGTTGAAGATCAGTCACCATGCCCCAGAACCACTTTCTGTAATCTGAGGGTTTTCTTACTTTTGCAACTCCTTGATGTATGGACTCTCATTGCTCTCTCCATCCGCCGCTGGAGCCGCATCCTCTACCGATGCCTCTACCGGAGGACTGACAGTTTCTTTAGTCGCATTCTGCTTGGACTTCCTCTTCTTGGACCCATTCGACTCTGTGGGCTGGGTGAGCTGTATAGGCTCGCTGATTGCGTCGGCGGACATTTCTCAAGATTGTCAGGGTGGACTGTTTGTAAGTTTTCGAGGAAGAGTAGGCTTTTGGAAGAATCGGATAGATATTCACCTTAGTTCTGATTGTAAATTTCCAGGGTTTTGTAGGGATTGTAAGAGAGTTACGGTGGTGCAAAGGTGTTTGTCTGATGCTGGAGAATGTATGGTCCAAAGGGAGCTGGACCCCAAATATCGGGGAAAATTGTGGGTCTGGTCGTGTGCGCGCAAAGCTTCCCGATTCACGTTCTATCCATTACTTTCTCTCTGCTTCATTCGTGGTATACACCGAAGAATGGGTTCGTTCAGTATGTGTCATTCTAATCGATTCATTATCTATATAATCTATTGGGTATCTCGATGATTCAATGGCGCCGGCGCCTGAATGCTCATCATTCCTCATATGCAAATCGCTCGTATGCCAAACTCATCAAACGCCTGCTTATGCAATACAGTCGAATCAGGAAGGTCTAGTTGCACTGACCGGGGTACATGCGGTCTGTAACCTTGGCTCCGACCAGGCCATATTGAATGGCATTTTGAAGACCCCATGCTCCAGGTCCGTTGTAGGTCCACATGAACCAGCCCATGGTATGTGCTTCGTAAACATCCATCTGGGCCTCGAAGAATTTTCTCGTGGCAGCAATCAGTGGAGCGTTCCACTGGCCAACCCATGTGTTGGCGGAGCATTGGCAACCAGCGACGTCGCAAGTGCTACCGGCAGTTGTGGTACCATCAGGGTTGGCGCAAATGTTAGTGGCACCAGTCCATTCACCAACAACGACGGGCAAGTTGGAAGAGCTTGGCAGGAACTCGGTGGTGGCGTAGTTGCATGCTTTCTCAATATGCTGTTTCTGGGTGAGGAGACTGTCCGAAGCGACTTGGTTCTGGTACATGTGGACATCGATCCAGAACTTCGAATTGGCCTTCTTCTTCTTACCGTTGAGCGCTGCTCCAACAGATGTCCAGGAAGAAGGACCCATGAAGCCATCGTGCATGAAGATGCGGAGGTCTGAGTTTGCAGCAACCTTTTTCATCGCGGCGTAAGTCGTTTGAGCCCATGACTGAGTTGTGGCAAAGTTGTTTGCGCCCCAGGAAATTGGCTCGTTGGTCATCTCAATTGCAAAGACGGTATCGGCCCATTTGAGCTGGCCGTATTTCTTCGCAACTTTGACCAAGACGTCGGTGGTGATCTTCAGATTGTTGCCAGACTGCCAGCCGGCTTGACCAGAGTGACCAGAGTTGTCGTAGCCGTTCTGAGATCCTGGAGAGCCATGGATATCAATGAGAACTTTGATGCCATGCTTTTGACACCACTGAACGGCCTGCTTTAGATAAGGAGCAGCACCTTTGATGTAAGGAGTGCCTTCGCAGGCATTCTCGTAGGCCCAGTATCCGATGGGAATACGGACAGCGTTGATGCCCCAACCAGCAAGGTTCTCAACATCTGCTTCAGTGAAGTAGGTTGACCAATGGTTGTGCAGAGCCTCTTTGGCGCCAGGAATCTGATCGAAGGTCCATTGGTCGACTGCGTTAGCAAAGTCGCCAGTAAAGACATCAGGGAGCATCCACTTCTCGAGAACGAGCCAGCCGCCAATGTTGACACCTCGGATTTTGTTGGGCATCGTCGCCTCCACCTGCGGAGTCGCAAACGCGTACGAAGGTGAGGAGCCATTGAAGTAGGTGCCATTGACTTCAGAAGCAGCAGATTGGTCAGGCACCGAGGTCAGGTTGGCGGTCGCGGTGGTGGTAGAGTTGACGTGTGTAGCAGTCATGTTGGACGCGCTGAGTGTGCTGTTGAATCTGAAACCGGCGGAACCAGAAGCGGTTGCGTTGGCTGGTGGGAACACGCCAGGCGCAGTGTGAAGAGGAGTCGGGACGACATTCATGGATGAAATAGTGCTGGAAAGGTAGGTTGAAAGAATCGAAGATGTCTCTGAAGAGGTCGTAGGAGCGACGACGGCACTCGCGTTGTGTCGAGATTGTTGACGATGCTTAGCATGCTCAGCGACATTCTTTGAAGAGGCAGTTGTTGTTGACGAAGGTGTTGCGATGGCTGAGGTGAGGTGCTTGGTCTTGGTGACTTTTTTCGTGATCTTCTTGGTAGCGTGGGCCTCCTTCGAGGTGGCAGTACTTTGACTTGAAGAGGCGGTGCTGGACTTGTGGGCTTGCTTGTGCTTTTTGTGAAGAGTGGTGTGTTTCATTCCGTGTGGATGACGGGAAGAGGAAGCCTGCTTGGTAGTGATCTTCTGCTTCTTGTCCGCATGCCCTTCAACAGGTACAACCGGAGCTGCAATGTAAGGTTCGCCGGAAGACGACTGTTGGATTGCTGCATTAGGCTGAGAAGGCAAAGCACTCGCCGTCAAGGCAAAGATGGTCGAGGTAGCAAGCAAAACAGTTTGAAGATTGACCAGCATCTTGTCTCGTGTTGCGATATTGAACCAATTGTTGTTTTCGAGCGTGGGCAGCAGGCCAGCTATATTCCTTTTCGGAATACAAGATACCGGAAGCTGAGGTTGGGACTCGCGCCTCGACTTTACTGAACGTTTTGATCGTAGCTCGACGCGTAAGTAAGGGTTTGGGTCCCGAGAAACGGTCAAAGGCGTTGTTGATGTGGCGTGGTGTGGCAGTGGTACCGTTGTGATGGTAAGTGGCGGTGATAAGGAATGTCTGTGGTAAGCGGTAAAGACTGGCGAGGGTTTGACAAAGGAATGTAAAGGCTTCAAGCCAGAGTTAAGAAATGAAAAACAGTGGCAGCTTCAAGCTGATGCAAAGGATGAGAATATCAAGAAAGGAGTAAGACGGCTTGACGACATGCTGGTGTTGGGCGCATGAGGGACGTTATATCTGACCGTTTGAGCGGCCCAGACCTGAGCGACGAGCCTTTTTCGCAAACGCGACAACGGCGGTTCGCTGGTCGAGCTGAAATTACGAGGACTCGTACAGTATCATTACATTGGCAGTACTGAGGTGGTGGGTCGTGTGTAGCATCTTCATGTAGAGGGTCGCTGCTATTTGCATGAAACAAAGAAGCGCCGCTAAAGGGGGCTTCAAACGAGGGCGGCTACTCCATACCAGGAATGGAACGCAGCCACGAACAAAGGCGCCTTGCCACAGCTCACTGTGATAACGAGATCGAGCATAGCTAGCTGTAGCACTGCTATGTATACAAGGGACGCGCAACGGCGAGCAAGGTCGACAACCAGATGAGGTCGGCGAGGTGAAGAGGTGAAGACAGGAGTTGAAGATCGCATTGACGTTGCAGCTTGAGCCCTGCAGGGAGAGACGGAGAGCCGAGCCGGAGCCTTTTTACCCCCTAATCGCGGCCAGTATTCCCCGTCCATCGCCGGAAGGAACTGGAAGCCACACCACGCCACGCCAAACCGGTCCCTAAAGGGAAGCCACACCTTTTCAAGATAGAAGTGATCTACAAGGCAGCCGTTCACATGTTTCGCTCGTCTCACCATTAGATCTGCATCTACTGGCGATAATACTTCTATAGTACGTTCGTCTTGAGGGATGCATGATTCAGATCTATTCGAGGTCTGGAACACGACTGCCAGACACCTGCTGGGCAATTTCGCAAGCCGAATGACCACTGATATCTTGACGCGTACATGACTGCCAGGGAGGTGCATCGACCGGCTGAATGGCACATGGACGATACAGCGATGACGGAAAGTAACCATGAGCGATGGAAACTGCATCTTAAACGACCCGATTGCAACTGGCGATGCCATCATACCACGCGCGTTGCAATCTTACTCGTAGCGGTCGACAGCCTCATGAACGAGCTGTACGAAACGGCCGGGGAACCCCCTCCGTCATCACTCGGTCCATACATATCAGATGCACGACTCTTTCTGCCTCTGAACAAAGCCCTGAAGATGAAGAGGGTCACATAGATCTGTATCCGATCTGTATCACGCGTACAGTCTAGATGGACATGTGGACGACTTTATCGCATACATGCAGAAGACTGCAGCCAATCAAATGGCTGCGCATGACCACTCTTCTGGACGGGAAGCACTAGAGCCTCATACCATTTGCGGCATTGCTACCATTTCCTGATGTCCTTGTTCCCTTGACTGTTCTCCCTAGATATAGCAACAGAGTGCCACGTAGCAAGCTCCGTAAATCTTTCTTTTTGTGCCATCGTCAGTTCCCGTCGCGTACTGTACCTTCTCTTACCGAGCCTTCTTGGAGAACGTGGGCAGTGCCTTCCGAACTCGTTCTCTCCGCACGGCCCCCCAACCTCCTCCGGTCGCGTCAGACGCCGACTCCATACCAAAGTCACGTTGGTATCACGGGACTTGGACGTCCATCATCAATCCATCATCCAAGCCAGGTAAGTCGACCTTTTCTTCATCACAACTTTTGTCAGATGGTGCGGTGCCACGCAGTAGACATGCTGTTCCGACTGCTGCATTCAAGATGCATACAGTACATTGCTGTCGCGTCCCGATAGCTCAACGAGACCTTGCTGTCGCCCTCGGTTGAGCGCGTTCAATGTATGGTCGCATCGCAGCATCGCACCGCACGAGCCTGTCGCTGCAAAGGTAGATCCGGATACTTCGCATTAGCAACAAATGCGCGTCCGACCTGTCGTCCACGACAGCTCATGTTCGTTGGTCTACCGCGCAACACTGCACCGGCTCCACCATCTGTCTATAGGCGCAAATGTAAGCACAACTGACACTGTCGCAGAAAGCTGAATTCTTGACCTGCCTCCACGACCTCGCTCCAGCTTCGTTAACTGTGCGCCTGCCCAGACCCACGTCGTCGCTACTCCTCATCGTGCTGAGCAGAGAAAGCTGCCGCCTCCACAAGGTCAACACTTCTTCGACCTCAACACGTGTAGTCACGTGTAAGAAGCAGGCACTGCGTACATAGGAAGAGCCTGCGAAGAAACAAAATTACTGCATGAGATGGCGAACACTGGCAACAAGCGAAAACGCGATTCCGCAGACCACTCGGGAGCTCCAGATGCACCACCAGCACCTCCACCGCCAGATTATTCACAATCATTCGAATCGCAGTACCTTCAACAAACAGGCGAAGGTGAAATGACGCTCGCCGAAGCCTTGGCCCAACACAATGCAGGAAACGATCACTCATCACATGACGATGCCACGAACGGACAAAGCGTGACGGACACGGCCAGTGCAGCTCTCCACTACTCAATGACAGTACCTCCCCCGACGGAAGAGACCTTTCTCGCCCAAACGACAAATGAGCAAGACGATCGACCGTCGGAGCCGAACTTTGACATCGAAACAGCGACGAACGAGTATACAAATATAAGCAACGACCAACCGCCAGATGTCCAGCAAGAGACCCCCTCACAACCACAACCGCCTGCACAGATTACACCAGCTGAAGACGAGTCACCCACATCCGGCAGCAAACCCAACGTAGGCTCAGACGAGTGGCACCGCGTCCGCCGTGACAATCACAAAGAAGGTAAGCCCCCCATCCTCCCTCCCTTCGTGTGACTTTCCCTAACACATCCAGTGGAGCGCCGCCGCCGCGAGACCATCAACGAAGGCATCAACGAGCTCGCCAAAATCGTGCCGGGCTGCGAAAAGAACAAAGGCTCGATCCTCGCGCGCGCGGTGCAATTCATCTCGCAGCTGAAAGACAACGAGAACCAGAACATCGAGAAATGGACGCTGGAGAAACTGCTCACGGAACAGGCGATTGCGGAGTTGAGCTCGACGTGTGATAAACTCAAGAATGAGGTCAGTCATCTGAGACGCGATGCTGAGGTCTGGAAGACTATGGGTAAGAGATTGGGCGTTGAGCCGACCGTTGCTGATATGGAGGAGGTGGAGGCGAGGCAGGCGGAGTAGAATGCCCTTGCTGACGGAGTTTTGAATGAGGTGTCTGACTGAGGTGCCTGACTGAGGTGCCTGAGTGAGTGGTCGCGGTTTGTCTGCTTCAGGGGTGTGGAATAGGGAATGGCTTTTATGATATCACGCATGGGTTCTGGGTTCGTCTTTTTATTTCGCTGGATGTCAGATGGGAGACGGAAATTGTAATGCTCGCCAGAAAGGTCTATTCTCGAACATGCGTCGTTTTCGGGTTCGAAGGGTGGCTACATAGATGAGAATTGTCTGGTTCGTTCGCTGTGCGCTATCTCAGGACTTCTTGGGGCGGATACTCTACTGACAATCAATAATTTCTATCTTACAAGATCTGTGGACTGTCGCAGGGTTGGAAGGTGATTTTTTGCTGTCTGTGACCCCTTCTACAGTCTGGAGATAGGTTGCCACTATGCGCCTGCAAACGAGATGACCTGGAAGTAAGGTCGTCTTCGCGAATGACGCAGACCCACCAGAAGAGTTCTAGACGAGCGCCTGCTACACAAACATTCTGAGCTGAGCAGACCATCCCCTATTTCAGAAGGCTTCCGTTGGACCCGCGCTTAAAGCGGCAGGTCGCACATGCAGTTGCCCTATCCATGCAAACGACGACAAGACCGCCATGCAGAGACACGTGCAGCCTTCTAGTAGAAACTCTCAACCATAGTCTCCTTGTTCTCCTTGATTCCACCAGGACCCATGCCCTCACCAAGCTTAAACACACTCTCCATAACACTGAGTTCGGTCGCCGTGGTATCGAGCCCCGTGACCGCCATCCAGTCATTAACCACCATTCCGGCACCAACCACCGGACTACCTCTGTTGACACTACCCGCGACGAGCGGCACCTGCAGCAGACTACTCAGCTCGTCCTGGTCCTGAATGCTGGTCTTGGGATGCACGATGCCGCCCTGGTTCGAGAGCGCCATATACGAGCCGACGAGGACGTTATCCGCAATCGTCTGGCGAAAGACCTCGACGCCGAGCGTGTCGGCGATCAACTCCTCGGTCTCGCGCTCGAGATCCGGATGCACCAGCGCGACGTGGTCGTTCGCCTTGACGACGTTGCCCAGGGCGCTGAGGCGTTCTTCGACCCGCACCACCTTGACGTCGTCCGGGATGCTGTTGCGCAGGTGCTGCAGCTCTTGATCGGTCGTTCCTGTCGGCACCAACAGCCCCTTGCGGTTGCCGGCTGTCAGCCGTCCGATTATGCGCGTCCCTGCGATGCTGCAGTGGCAGATTGGGATTACGTCTTGTAGCTCGGCTTCGAAGACTGAGTAGAAGTTCTCCGAGGCGCCGAGGGCGACGAGTGCGTAGCTGTTGGTGAGGGTTGCGAAGACGCCGACTCTGTGGGTGCGTTAGTATGTGTGCTGTGTGAGGGAGGAAGGGGGGATGTACTCATTCGAGTTCTCGAATGCTGCGCGGACCGCCATGTTTGCGCTGTGTTTGTGTTGTGTAATGTGGAGTTGTTTATGTGTGATTTGGAAGGGTTCTTTTCGTGAAGAATCTGTTTCGCTCGAAGATGGGTTCGTGGAGTTGATATAGTAGGTTGCAGAGATATTGCCCTCAAAGTTGCCTGCTCAATGTGAGTACATCTAGGTAATTTGTGCAAAGACGTCAGAGAAGATTTCCCCGCTGTACGCTAGTGCCCGATTAGGGAACGCCCATGATTCACTTTGGCAGTCGGCTACAATTTGGCGCTGACTAACAGATGGGAATCACATAAATTATTTATTATTTACGCTTGGCGCTCACAATGGGGCACGCTTATCGGCTAGACTCGTGGATGTTTGAGTACTATTGTTCTGTGACGCCTGTATCTGTTTCGTGAAGCACGACTACATGACCACAGAGCAATATGCATGTATCGGACCCTGACTGTGGTCCAAAAGACCCGACCCGATCCTATCGTGGCCCATAGTAATGCTGGTACTGCTCTCTTTCCCTGTCTCGTTCACTGATACTTTCGTTCCTGCCTCGTCGCGTTCTATCGTCCTGACGACCATGTGCTTGATACTGCGCAAAGGCAGGTGTTCCAGGCTGTGGGCTTGGCGCAGTCATACCTCCCATGTGAGTACCGTGATGATTTGGATGGCCAGGTGCCGGTAGCAGAGGCGGTCCGTTGCCGTAAGCTGGGTTCGATCCGTAGCCGGGTGGAGGCGGACCAGAAGATGTTGGTAACGGAGGAGGAGGCAGTCCTTGTGGGAAGCCAGGCGGTGCTGGGTGATAGCTGCTCGGCGGGTAATGTTGCTGTGGTGGAGGTGGCAGTCCTGGAATGCCGCCCGGGTATGGCGATTGGTGATATGGCATTGGTGGTGGCGGTACGCTGTACGGAGACGAAGATGGCGGCAAGCGTGGCAGCAGCTGCGGCGGACCTCTGTGATGGTCGAGTGGTGGGTTTGCAGACGACTGGTGGGCTACCGGGGTTTGTGCAAGACTCATCGAGGGTCTGGACTGCATCAAGGCTGGAGACTGATGCTGACTGGGAGGGGAAAAGGCATTTCCTCCAGGCGGCATCCCACTCACTGTAGATCTCCTAAAAGGATCTGGACCCCTGAGTCTAGGCCATGGTTCGTGTGGTGGCTGCGCTATCGATGGACGTCGGTTCTGTCTAGGAGACCTGGCCCTCGGTTCCGGATTAAGGATCGGACCAAAAGTATCAGACACACTCCTTGTTCTTGTTGTGTGGTTCTCGGAAGGTGGCACCATTGGTGGCAAGCTAGGGCGCGGTTCATATCTTTGAACCGGTCGGTAGCCAGACTGCATTTGTCCAAGATCGGGCCGTGGAGCGTCCTGCATCGAACCTTGACGAGAGCGTGTCGGCTGTCTGGTCGGTGACGGGGGACGAGTGAGGGGCTTCGGTAACAGCTTCGCTTTACCCGGTAAAGGCTGTTGAGATATCGGTGGACCGTTCACTTCCTGTCTTGCGGAAGCGAAATCTGAATGTAGCGCAGGAGGGCCATTAGTAGGCTGTGACTGTGCCATCGACATTGGAGGAGGCGCCGTCTGTGGAGCCATGACCTGGGATAGAGGAACCTGCGAATACTGAGCAGCCGTCACAGGTGGTGAATTGCTAAAGTGTGTCTTCACGGGTGTTCCAGCGCCACTGGCGGGAGGTAGAGGTCCCGCGGAAGGCCTGATGAGGAGAGGTGGCAGTCCATTTGGCCCTGAAGGCGCGTTTTGTGGCGGAGGACCACTTCGTAAGTTCCAGTAACCTGGTGGCGGCCCTTGAGGTGGGTACTGTTGCAGATGATTATATTCAGCATGTCTGTACGCAGGCATCTCGGAAGGTGGTGGTCCGTATAGTGGTGGAATATGCTGCTCAGGCCTGTGCTCTGGAAATGGAATATGCTGCTCAGGCCTATGCTCTGGGAATGGAATATGCTGCTCAGGTCTACGCTCATGGAATGAAGGCGGCTGCTCGGTTCGATGCTCGGGGATAGGGGGTTGCTGTTCAGGCCTGTGGTCCGGAACTTGACGCTGCGGTGCCAATGGCTGTGCCTTGTTTTCCGGTTCTGAATTTTGTCGCTGCTTGACAACAGGTGATGTCGGCTTCATTCTTGCTTGAGACCTGAGATCAGTGGCTGCAGCAAGAGCCAGAAGGCCAGCAGCTTCCTCGTTGCGGATGATTGGTGGCGGAGTGGGAGCCTTCGGAGGTTCTTTCAAGAGCACATCGACAGCTTCGATCAACTGATCCAGCTGTCGATCGTGCTCGACTCCTTCTCTGAGTGATGGATCGAGGAAGGTGAATGGTCTGGGATCCTCTTGTGCACCGTCTTCGTCGACCTGCTCCAATTCTCGTCTGACCTCAAGACGGAGTTCGAGTTCGTCAAAGAGTCTTTCTGTCTCGATCATCGGCCTGCTTCGTTTGTGATATGCTGGTCCGAGAATATCACCTACATTGCCGCGAGCATCAACGTGGCGTAACGATGGGATCACATCGTTCTCCTGCGTTGTGTAAGCATATGAGTGGATCGATCACATCGTTCGGGTCTTACTTCGTCATCACTGGCGTTCTCATCATCTGCCTGATCTTCCTGCCTTACTGCCATTAAGAAGTCGTGCTGTAGACGAAAAATGAAGCGATCTTGGATGTCCGCAACTTCGGCCTGAGTTTGTCAGCAGGACTCATTAACTGTGTCAAAGTACACATACGTTGTATCGCATCCTTCGCAATTCGCTCTCCTCATCGAATGTCCTCGTCAAGTTACGCTGCTGATGAGAATGTTCGTCTTCAATCCATTTCAGCCGCTCGTCTTTGCGCTGCGACAGCTGAGATAGCACAATCCTGTGCTCTGATGCTTTCTCATGATGATGTCTGTCTTTCTCGAGGTTCTTCAGAGTTCGCTTCGAGATCTCCGAAAGTATTGGCTTCAGCTGCTTTGCAACTGCACGGTAGCTGACTCGCAAATCAAGCTGTCTCCTCAGAGCCGCCTCCACGGTAGGAATGGCATGTTGATGTCTTCGCCGACCGGGCATCTTTTTTGGCGGCTTGCCTTTCTGGAGAGGCACTGCAGCCTGACTATCGACCGCTGATGCTGGCGATTTGTTGCCTTCGGCGTGCTCTTCACTCTCCTCAACATCTTCCCCTTCGGCATCTGCAGCTCCATCATCTTCAATTTCAGCTTCATCGTTGTCGGCTGCCAGGTCTTCGCCGTCTACTTCCTCGCTCCCTACAGCGGGTCCATCCACTCCTTCGTCGTCATCATTATTATTTGACGCTCCGTCAGCATCGACTTGAACTCCCACCTGAGCTTCTGCAATATTAGCGAGTCTTGGTGTGATTTCGCGAGTCGTTTGAGAGTAATGATCCGCTTTTTGAGTATTCATATGCACGATGGCAACAGCCTGCTCATCAAGGCTGGCCTCATCGTGAACCTTTCCACCTGCTTCCGAAGACTGCTCGTTTTCGCCCTTCATGAAGTTTGGTGGCTTCTCAGCTTCGGCTGATGACTGGGACAAGCGTGTACTTCTCCTTACTTGTGAGTCTGATGTGCCTTTTCCCGAGGACTGTGCAGTGTCTTGTGACCAAGGCTCGAGCATAGCAGATGGTTGACTCTCACCGTTCTGATGCGACTCTGCAACGACATTCTCGGCGGGAGTGTGGTTCAGACTGGTACTTCGCCGTGAGCTGGCACCCGAATGCCGAGAAGTAGTGGATAGCTTGCGACGCTTAATGGCCCGAGGAGACACCTCTTCGGCAGCATCTTCATGTTGCTCGTCCTGCATATCGGATGGCCTAGCTACATAGATGTGATCTTGCATATTATCGTCCTGGGTTCGCTCAGACCTACGAGACGGAACGGGCGTTTCGTCGATTGATGGAAGATTGCCAGCATTGCGGGTTGACAAACGTGACCGAGCAGATGAAGAATGTTGTGATCCTTGAGATGCCTGGGACGAGTGACTCGGTGTCTTCGACTCCATAGACACTCGTCGTCGCTTCGAGTACCGCTGCTCATCATCTCCAATAATGTTGTCTATTGAGAGAGTGGCAGCGGGGATCGAATTGTCCTTGGCGCTCGTTTCGTTCATCGAATTCCGTCGACTCGACCCACTTCGTGATCCTGATGCCACGCTTGCCGAAGATCCATTGACTGATGTTGTCTTCGAAGCCCTTCGTGTCGTCATATGGAATGCTTCGGTCAGTTGAGCTTGCGAATTCCGTCGTGGTGACGAGCTTGTGTGTTTCCTCAGTTCCATACTGTTATTGGATTATATGAGTCGTCTCGACATTAGGTGCGATTGTTTCAGACGATTGACTTGGTGATATGTCGTGCTTGATATCGTTGCCCGGTACCTTGAATATATATGTTAGAAAATGGTCGGAAGAGAAAGAATCCAAAAATGATCGAAATGCAAAATCAAATGATCATGTGTTTCCAAGTGCCATGCTCTTGAGGCTGCGACGAACGAGTATCGTTCTTTTTGTGCTGGCATTGAATGTGCTATGATCGGGCATTGAATGTGAAAAGGATTTGTGCAGAGTGAGCACGAAGCTAGGCGCAGAATAGCCAAACAGTAATGATTGCAATCAGTAATGAGCAGTCTTGTTTCCGTGCAGCAGTAGAGCTCGAATCGATTCGATGGTATAACAATTGAGATGACATACCTCTACTATTACCATTTCACCATGCCATAACAAATCTTCACCAGATGCAACAAGCCGGGCGTAGTCCGATCATCCAGAGTCAAAAGTGGCGTGTTCTGCGACGCCTCAAAGTGATAGAAGAATAGCAATCGAGTGGTGTCAGCGATGGACGAGTCCTTAGAGAGTATCCAAAGCAAATGGTACAAAGGTAATTCGTGTCAAAGGTGCGAACACTGTACGGCGTGGTCGGTCACTCATGATCTAGAGTCCACATCACTGTTGGAACCAGACTGTATCCATGCGGCGGGACGCCGATGATTTTGATTCGCCGGCGGGAGAAGCGGACACTTTTTTCGGGGCGGGGAACGGACCGTACCGATAAGCCTTGAGCCATGAATAACAGTGGATAACATACGCCATTCCTATGCTGATTCTTATGCTGAATGACAGAGTATAAACACGAGAGATGTACAGTAGTCGGTAAATACGTGGTGGTTTCCAAACATCGTACACGTCCCTCTAGTGGAGAATTCAGATGGTGAAGAGTTGTGATTGAGTATCTAGCTCATCATACGCATTGCATGATAGTCTCGTTACCGCTCGTTCCCTGCCCCGGAGCCCGATGAGCTGAAGACGTATCTGGAGCGCATCTGGAGCGCATAGTGTTTTGACTCATGGAGAATCATGCACTGTGACGGAATTCTCACCCATCGGGATGTTCAGTAAAGCGTGAAATTCGTAGCATAAGAGGGGCTGCCAACGCCTAAGTCTATTGCTCACCCTCGTCAAGCTCATCAGGCTGATCGAAGAGGAAGTTGGCTGCAAGCTCCTCGTTCTTGTCGCAGGCGAAGTAGGCTTGGATAGCCAAATCTCTGTCGAAACCGAGTCTGCAAAGCTATTTTGGTGTCAATATCGAAATGCCACAACACGATTCGCTCATCCAACTTACACGCTCGATCGCCTCCCTCTCCTCCTCCGTGACGCTAATCTGTTGAGCACCTGGTGGAAGAGCCGCATCGTCATCAACATCCTCAGCCAAAAGCTGCATGAACTGGTCCGGATGTTGGGAAATCAGTTGTGCAATTTGTGGATTACCAGCAGCGACTTGTTGGAGAATCGGCTCAAGCATCTGAGGTTGTTGCTGAACAATTTGACGCAGCTGCTGAAATTGTGGGTTGTTCCTCAAGAAGTCGAGGTTCGCTGCAGCACCCTCCTGGCCGGCTGGCGCAGCTGCGGCGCCGCGCTGAGCGCCACGTCCGCCAGCCTGAGCAGCAGCATCGAAAAGATTGAGTGGTTCGTCACCACCCGCTTGAGGGGCTGCGCCGGTGTTTCCCTGGGGTTGTGTTTGAGCCGCGGCTGGCGCCTGACTTTGGGCCTGAGCTTGTGCGCGCTCCTCGTTGACACCTTCTGGAATACCGTTCAGGAGGTATTCGACTGCGCGATCAGGGTTGAAGAACGCTGCGCGCATTGCACGGTCGATGTCAGATCTTGGGAAACCCATTGCCTCCATGTTTGCAATGGCAGCGTTGCGCTGCTCACCCATGGCGAGGGCAGAGGGGTCGTTGAAAGACCTGTCAGAGGTCGACTGTGCTTGTGCGGGTGCTGGGGATGGTGTTGCTGGGGCTGCCGAAGCGCTTGAAGGAGGAGCTGGGCCTGGTGCGGCGGGTGTGGCTACCGAGGCAGCTGGTGCTGGCGTTGATGGGACTGCTGGCTTGGCTGGTGCTGCCTTTGGCTATATCGTGTCAGATCTGGTTAACTTATTGTCCTTGTCGCTCTGTACTCACCTTGGCAGTCATGCAGACGATGAATCCCTTCTCTTCGATCTTGTACGACTCGATGGTGTTGTCATCTTGGAGGATCTTGCCTTTGCAGAGTATCAGTATCCTGTATCGTTCTCCTTCTCATACCATGTGTCGTACCGGAATAGATCAGCTTTTGCGAAGAAGGCTCCCATCCCTTCTCAGAGGCGATCTTTGACTTGAGCGCTCCGATCTACAATCGTCAGTCGTGGTGGCAAGGTATCGGTTGAGCGTCTCTCGTACGGTCTCGGAAGGTTCAGCCTCGATGGTGAATTTCTGTTGCTTCAGATCCTATTCGCGTGGTCAGTGAGCTGGCGGGGTATGAATGTGATGAGCGGTAGATACCTTGAAGGTGAGCTTCATGATGGCGGTATGTAAAAGGTATGATTGTGTTGCGTTGCGGCGGATGTGTGTAACGTAGCTACCAGCAGTGGTTTTAGAAACCAGGTTTGAAGAGGGAGAATGAAGTCGTGAATGTAAAGGCCAGTAGATCTCTGAATGTGATGTGATGTGAGGGTATAATTGTCTTGGCGGCGGGACAGTCAGTGAGCGGCGAATGCGATTGTTTGCCCCGCCTCTCAATCAACGTCACGCGATTGAAGCCTGAAGCAGGACCCGTGATAGCAAGCAATAAATCGGCACTCTGTGATATGAAGGACAGCTATATGTTCTGGGAACATGGTCTATTATTGTTCGTGATACCAAAGTGGGATGCTTCCAGTCTGAGATAGTGTCTCAATTTTGCGGTGAACGCTTGCCATAGCATATCACCGTACATCGAGGCTGAACGCTTATCAACGAACATTCCAAGATACGATATATCTGACTAATCTGACTAATATGCTTCAGTCTGCCGGACTCGTGTTGATATCAAGTATCGTGTCTTCGCAGCCGCGCTCCACATGTGCAGGACCGGTTCGAAAGTCCGCCTACGTTGGACGAACATGATAAGTATAGATCTTTCCAAATGCTTCTGGGGTCGCGCTTCTCTTTGCGCCTCCGAGAGACGGTGCAGATTTAAAGCGTTTAGTCGTCGAGTGCAATATAGTAGTCGCCAAAGACACGAATCGTAGGTATCTTCTACTCGATAACATTCCTTGATGGGATGGCTTTGGCTCATAACCTGCTGGGCTTGGTCTTGAGCAATATCACACAAGGCCTTGGCAAGAAGCGTTCGGACGATCTCTGAGCCTCGCCTTCTCTAACATAGATTTTGGAAAGAAAAAAATGATATATTCTGCTAACGTATTCACGACCTCAGGTGGGAAGTCATGATATGGGTAGTCGGCATGGTGGGAATAGCGTGGCCGTGCTTGGAAGGTCTGCTCCTAAGGCGGTTGAGCTACTACAGGGCACCTCTGACTCACAAATACACTCACACATATAGACACGGTCTAGAAGCATACTTGAAAGGGCAAGTGGGCAAACAACCATAAATGCGAGACTGGGACTCAATGCAGGTCTTGGTCAAGCGGACCGTCCCGTATATCAGAACTTTAATGCTCGAGATGGCGGTGTGGGATCTTAGCACCAATCGCGGAGCGCCGAGTAGCGAGATGGTGGGTAGTGGTCGTTTTTCAGATGCATTGAGAAGCAGCTAAGAATACGAACACAGTCGCAAGAAAAAGTTTCTGACCTAGACAAAATGTTTGAAAAATGTTGAGCGCGAATAGTGAAACAGAACTCTCAGAGTGCTGGCTTCACCGCTCGAAGTTGGACGAATAAGACTCGGATGAGCACCGGTGATCGCCCGCGAGTTTGCGGACTATTGGTTTGGATGGTGTTGCATTCTGTGAAGATGTGAGACTCGAGGTGCATGTATCCGAGCTGGTTATTTGTGATTGGCATTGCCTGGTTGTCCTCGGTTGGGCGTTCACGACTGCCTCCGGTGGTAACACTTTGTCCTACTCGATCTTAACCACAGGCTATAATTTCAAGCATAAAACCGATCATCATGCAGCACACAGCGAGCACCGTCGCACGAGCAGCTCGTCCTCGCTCTTGAGCATCGCCGAAAAAGGCCAAGTCCGACAAAAGCAAAGATTCAGGTACCAGACGGTGAGCAGCACACTCGGCCACACGAGTCAAGAAAGGCTCGATCCGTATGGTTCATCTCGGACATGCACGAGGGTGGAGCTCGTTCTCTCGTGCATTGCATGATGCAGCCATTCCACAAACATCCAGCCAGAAGATGCCCTGTTTCTTTTGCGTTCTCAAACTCTCCCCGCATCCGCTATAGGCGAAGACGGCAGGATCGAGAGCAGTGGAGAGCCCGCAATTGCCGCCCCCATGAAGGTACCGCACCGCACCGCCCCGTACCTATGGCTGAGGCGTATGCGAGTGTTCAGGATGCACGAAAAGGACCACTGCCGAGTGTTTGTTGTTACGGTGAGCGTCACGCTGAATGACTGAGAGCTGTCGGGTGTTTTTTATCTGGATGTGAAACACGAGACGGCGACATACTTATCGCTTGCTGTTGATAGCCTGATACACGGAGCTCATTGCGTTATGCTATCGGAAGGAACGCCTACCATGGCCAGCCATACAGAGCGCCGGCAGCCCCCACTCTGCAAATCAGGGCATAAGCCTTGGACTAGCCTCGCTGAAAGTGACAAGTCCATGTACACATGCTTGCTCTCAGGAACGGCAAATAATGAGAAGACCTTGTTTATTGACGACTTTCGCGGCAGTCGACCTCGTCTAACCAAAACCTTGACTCGACGATTGGACAGGAGGGTGCAGCATGAGCAAGGAGAATTGTTTCAACGTAGAAAGTCACGCTGTGGGGCACTGCGCTGATTGTGTTGTTCGAGTTGTTTCCTTATCCGTAATGCTGAGCGTAACTTCCAGGGTCCAAAGACAGGATGCCAAAGGCGCAGCGCCGGTTCGGGCAGTCGCGGTTGCATAATCGAGTATTGCCGATACCGCCACCGGCAAGACTTGATGACTCCTCTGCACACGTTGCACAAAAGCATTGCGTGTTCGAGGCGTCTATGGAGAGCTGGAATTGTTAACAAAGAATCACGCCGAATCGAGTCGCAATCGCAACGCCATCCCGTGACTTGAATGACATGGACGCATGACGCTACAGCTGCGGTTAGCCAACCGCTCTATTTGTCTCAAGGCCGGTTGACGGCCAGTGCTAGTCTGCATGATCTAATTCCGCGAGTCGTTCTGGTAACTCCTTCTTTGTTCTGCTAAATACTGGGCACTTCAAGCTGGACCCAGTCGACGTCGACGCCATTCTTGGCTGCCGTAGCCGTCCGTAGATAGAGTACTGCTACCTACCCAGCATATCCGACCGACCATCTCATCCCACTCCCACTCCATCCCATTCAATCGCCTAGCTCGGTCACCTGCTTCCTTCACCGACATATTCTTTCTCCTCCAGTACACTACTATATCCTGCGACCTTTTCCCACCCTTGTTGTCCCTCCTGCGACTCCCCTACTGTTTCAATTCCAACGGCAAATCAACCGCCTGTACCGTTGTTGTGACTTCCCCATAGTCATCGGCCGAGCCAACATTCCAGGTCCGCTCGTTTCCTCCGGCAACCACATTGAGTCAGCACCTCACTCTCGACATTGCACAACACCTTCGAGAGCTCATGAGCTTGACTTGACAGCTGTTTCAATACACTCCTCCTTTGACAAGCTCAATCCGACGGCATTGCTGTCTTTGCAACCCTCTCAGCAACCTACCCGTATCTATGCCGTAGAGTCATACGTCAGCTTGCGTATCATCACATCACCAGACGACAACAGACTCAACAGCTTCAGTCTACCACTGCATTGAGCTATATCTACTTAATCAACTGCAACATCTCGACAAAGCCATCGATTCCTCCTCTCTGGCCATAGGACCACCTCACCAGAGACACCCCTCCTTCCAACTTACAACTTTACTTCCTTACGCCTATTGACGACCACAATACTTTAACGACTGACCGAATTCCTTCCTTTCGATCCCCCCGACCATTGATCCGACTCAACATCCCCCCTCGCCCACCTCTGTATCAATGACAAAGACGATCTCTGGACTATATTTATAACTACAAGTTCGGACTACAGGGTCGGATCAGGGAAGTTGATTGTCGGACGACGGACACGGGCTACTGGTTCGGCTGGGCGGTAGACGGTTTTCTGCTTTCAAAAGTTTTGTACTGTACAGCTTCCTCTACACTACGATGGACTGCATGCGGGATGACTTTCGTGAGGGCGCTGTCCTTGGTGGACGCTTCAAGACCATCTCTCCTCTCAATCAAGGCAGCTTCGGCATGGTTTTCAAGGCCCGGGACCTCGACACTGGCAAGCCCGTCGCTATCAAGTGCCTGACCAAGGACAACGACCCCTCTTGTCCGGCCACCGTGGCTGTCGATGACCGATCTGAAGAGCTGCCAATCCACAAACTTGCTGGTCGTCACCCAAACATCGTCAACTTCATCACCGCTTTCGAAACCCGTACTCACTCCTATCTCGTCCTGGAATACTGTCCAAACGGTGATCTCTACGAAGCTATTCGTGCCAACAAGGGTCCTCTGGAGACCGAGCATGTTCGAGACTTTATGCTGCAGCTGGTCAATGCCGTGGATTGCCTGCACTCCAAGGGGATTTACCACCGTGACATCAAGCCTGAGAATATCTTCTTGACCTCCAGCGGCTCCATGAAACTGGGTGACTTCGGTCTTGCTACAATGGAGACCTGGTCTGTTGAATACGGCGTTGGTAGCGACCGTTATATGGCTCCCGAGCAATTCGAGGCCATCGGTGTCAATGGGTACTCCCCGCCAGCAACCGACATCTGGGCTATTGGTATCTGCTTGCTCAACATCCTCTTCGGCCGCAACCCATTCGCAACCCCAACCCCTTCGGACCCTCTCTTCCGCGACTTCCTCCGTGATCAGCAATCTCTGTTCGATGTGTTTCCCAATATGTCTCAAGACACCTTCTCGGTCTTGACCCACTGCCTCAACATGGATCCTACCAGACGTTCTCTGGCTGCCGTCCGTGATGCTCTCAATACTGTTGTGAGCTTTACTACCGACGACGAGTCACTCGACGACTTTTGCATTGGAGATGCTACTATTGCTACCCACAACCGTGAGCGTGAGCCGCTGCGCACACCATCCATCACCAGCCCTCATTTGGACAATGCTGGGTCATTCCCCTGGGCAAAAGCGTTGCAGGCGACTCCGCAGCATCAGCCCCGCCGATTGTCTGTCATCCACGACTCTGATGAGATGTTCCCCGACGGACAATACAAACGGGACGCAGATGCAACCTCACTGTCGTCCGCGTTGGACTCTGGTATCGGCATGTCCTACAAGTCCAGCAACATCTCGAGCGGCGCTGTCAATGTACCCAGACCCATGTCCTCATCGGTCCCCAACGTGTCGTCCCGTGCAATGGCTTCGATCTATGGCAAGGAGAGCGAGCTCTTCTCCAAAAGCTGGAGCGAGTTATGGGAGGAGGACGAGGAAGAGGAGCTCCAGAGATCCTCCTTCGAGTCTCCTTCAAAGACCAGTCAGTGCACTACTGAGGTGGCCAAAACCACGGTAGACGACTCTACCCGCTGCAGCACTCCCGCAATCGACATCGTGTCATCTTCACGCGGTAGCAGCACCCCTCGCGTCAGCATGGCAGAGAGCCGTACCACCAGTCCTACCAGCTTCCGCAGCAGATTGTCAAGTCACCTCAAGCAAATGGCTATCTCTGCACCGATCGGTACTGATGCTTCGAAGCGAGCTGGCTCGTCAGCGGACAAGTGGGCCGCACTCGGAAATGTAAGACGTGGGGACCACATGCGATCTGCTGCCGCTGCCGTCAAGCAGACCGAGAGGTCCGCGGATCGATCGACCTTCTCTCCCTTCGCAAGCAGCCAGAAGAGCAAGCCGCGTGACCGCTCTGGTAGCTGGCGCAAAGACCAAAGTCCTGTCAAGCAGCCATTCCATCACGAACTCTGGAACCTCAGCAAGGACTGGCGGTCGCCCAAACAATCCAACTACACAACCGCCCCATCTTACGAATCTCCAATCAAGACACGACCAATTCCATTACGACGCAAATCACCATGGCGCAGTACTGCACCGTCTGAGCAGGTTACTGACGACATTGGCGACCTTGAGTGGGTTGGAGGCTGGAACGACCTCCAATTGTAGCCCACAGCTCGCGAATACACGTATTCATCCTCCTTCTGCGCTTCAACCATTCTTCAATCGCGGCTGTTACCGACCAACTCTATTCTTTTCACTTCCACCGAGCATATTGGCATAGCATATTATTTCTTCAGGGTTTCTATTGGCGGCGGGCTCGAGCATTTAACGTTTCGAAAAATTACAAGTCGACCATGGCAGTGCGCCGACGACCGACTTTGTGTATAGCGAAAAAGGACAGCAAGGATTGGCGTTTGATTGTTTGATGAATTTTGGATGACCGAAATGGCTAAGAAAAGATACCACATTTTTTAACCCCCCCCTCTCACACATATTGTTCTTTGGTCGGAACACACATACAAACACAGAAGATGGCTGAGTAGGTAGAAGAGGATCGAGCTGTTGACTCGCTGTCTGTAGACTATCAGATTTGATATCTGAGAATACAGACTTTCCTCACTCAATTTGCATTTCCACTGTGTCTTTCGAAAGTGATACTCCTAGTCGCACTAACGAAACAACCTTCCACCAGTCCCGTCTCAATCAATAAGCCTCAACCCACCCTTCTTCAATCCCAGGCTCACCCATGCCCACAATCTCCCCCTCCAACTCCGCCTCGTCCTCGCCCAACTCCTCCCTCAGAATCCTCCCAAGAACATCACTCTCAATGCCCATTTTCTCCAACTCCCTCGCAAAGAAATCCCCCCTGCCACTCCTGTCCCTCTCCTCCTCCTTATCCCTAACCCCCATCTCAGCGCCATAATTCCTCACATTCCACCAATGCGTCAGCGCGCGCAGACTGTGCTCCAAGGGCAGCGCCTCCTCGACCGTGCCGTCGACATCACCGGGCCCGGCGCCGCCCAAGCCGCCGCCGCCGCCGATCAGCCAGTCGTCGCGCAGGGAGGCGCGGATCGTCAGCCACACCGCGGTGATGATCTTCATGTTGCTCTGGCGCCACTTGCGGCCGCAGAAGGGGACTTGGGACTTGAAGAGTTTGAGGGTCGCGTGGCGGAGGGGCGTTATGGGGACTTTGAGCGATTTGCGCAGGTGGTTGGAGGATTTGTACGAGACGAGCAGCAGCGCGCGGTGCGTTTTGCGGTGCGTTATTTTGTGCATCGTTGTGAGCAGGTTCGTGTACGTGAAGGTGTTGCGCCAGGAGAAGGTCGTTAGAGGGCTTGCGGGTAGGTTTGTGGTTGGGTAGCCTAGCTCGTCGACTTCGGGCGGGTCCTTTCTGAAGTCGGTTTCTGCTTGGCCTTCGTCGGCGTCGGCGGAGGTGTCGGTTATGGCGGAGAAGGAGGGCCGTTCGGGTGTGCCGCCTTGGCCGCTGGGTCCTGGTGATGAGGGACGTCGGAACTTGATCGGTGGTGGTGCTGCGTCGTCGACTGACGACGCTGCTGACGATGCCGTTCGCGGGCGCTGATCTATTGATGAGCTTTTGTTTTGTGATTGAGAGCGGCAGTATGCGAAGAATGCTAGATCTTCCCGATCCATCTTGAAGTGGCAAGCCCTTCCGATGTCTTGCGCTTGCCAGAGCTTGAGGACCAGTGGGATATAATTCGCGTCCAAGAGTAGTTGTGTAATATACTCATACCGGAGGATGTGCGAGACTTTGAACCATTTGAGTATGAGAATCAGGGTCGCTGACAACGCTTTGCAGATGATCTCGTCCGTCCTCGTGTTGTCGAGGTGGTCCTCAACATCCGACGAACCATTGCCAAAAGATGGCATGTACGGCATACCATTGGCTTCTTGCATTCCAGGCTGCGGTCCATTGCGGTTTCCAGGAGCAAACACAAGCTCATTGACGTGCTTCAAAATAGCCTTGAGGAACACTATCACCACTGACTGAATATGAGGTAGACTGTGCCGGTAGAAGTCCTCGACCGCTGCGAGGCGCTTTTCGGTGTCTGTAAGCGGGATCTTTGAGGAATCTTTTTGCGGTGCTGGTTTTGTTTCTTCCGACTTTTCTTTCTCACCTTCTTCAAGCTTGAGCTTATCCAGGTCAAGATCATCTTCCTCTCGCCATCCTCGGTCGTACTTCATAAATTCGACTCGAGCTTCCCAAAGTTGTTGCATGCCCCTTGTAGCTCGCATTCGTTTTGAGAAGAGTTCGGCTGCTTCAAGAATTGATGCTGGGATATCACTGCCTTGCCAATCCCGGCCGGCTAATGCATCCTGCAACTCTGTGGTACCTTTGCCGCCTATTGCATTGCTCGAATGATCTAGAGGTGGGTACAAAAACGGAAACATTTGATTTGTTTGGTAGTTCTGCTTCTTGCCCCCTTTTCCTCCAGGCCCTGCTGGCGAAGGAGGTGGGGAGGGTGCTGGCGTGGCAATGTGGATCGGCTGATGCATGAGAGAATTGCCAGACGGCACGCTCGATGGAGCTTCCATGGCATCAATTCTAGCGCGCCGGTGCTCTAGAGGTGGTAGGACAGTGTTGTTCTCTGGTTCGAATGGGTACAACGGCTGTGGCGCCTGATATGATGGATATTTGGACGTGATTTCCTGCCTGAAGAGATGGTAGTCGAGGGGCGAAGCTGTTATGACCGGCGCACCTCGAACGTCTTTCTCTTCTTCGCCTTTTTTAAACGAGTCTTTGACCTTTTGCAAATCCTCCGAACCACCGAAAGACAAAAGCATGGCTTTCCAGAAGAGCAAAAACAGCTTGCTTGAGGGTATCGGCGCAATCTCGTCCCATCGCATCTGCGCGGTGATTTGTGTGCACAGGTCCAGTATTCGCGGTAGCCATGGTTCCACATTTTGTCGGAGTTTCTGTGCATCTTCGGTCGTACCAGCTAGCCTTGTCACCTCGATGATGAAATATAGTATGGTGAGACTACACCAGATGTCTGTTGAGGTATTTCGCTCGTCGAAGCATCTGGGAGGTGCATCCGGGTTTAGCTCCTCAGGATCCTGCAAAGACGCAGCGCTACCACGTGTTAGCCTAGCCGTTCGGATGGTCGTGATTGTGATAGCAGTAAGAGATAGGTACAATGCGATCGAACGTGAGACGTACGTACAGATCACGATCACATGCTGTCCTCAAAGCCTCATAAACAGCGGGGATAACATTGGAGTTCGTCAACAGACAGATATTGCGGATCATCCAGTAGATTTGCAGTGATGAGCTCTCGTAGCCAGCCATAGACGGCAGTCGTTTGTCCTCGGAACTGATGTTTCTGAAGGGGTCGTCCTCTGTGCCACCAGCTGTCTCATGCCAATTTCCAAGCACCAGGTCACAAAGGACCTGTAATGCTGAGAACCTTGCCTGTGTGTCTTGCTGCTGTAATCTCTTGACCTGGCCCCGGACAAAAGCGACCGCTTTGTCGTTCGAATCGATCCATGCAGGTGCGTTCCCGTCGCTAGTGCCGGTATGCTCAGACCAGGCCTGGGCATAATTCTGCTGTAGTCCCTGCAGGACAGATCTTTCCTGCTCGTTGTACGCAAACCATTCCTCAGTCTCGGTCAGGAAGTCCTGGGCATCCGTGTACTCAAAGTCGTAGACGTTCTCGAATGGCTGGAGCTCTGGCTTTGGTGGCGCAGGTGCAGTGCTGAAACCGCTCCGCATGCGCTTCAATTCGGCCAATGTGAGCGAATCCTGAGGTTCTTGAGGAATATCTTCCATAGGAGCGGGTGGCCGTGGAGCTGACGATTCTCGCTTCATTATGGGTCGCGTGGGAAGCGCGACACGTTCCTTTGGCAATGGTGGTTTCTCCTCATAGCGACTGGCTTGCGCTGCACCGTCGAGACTTGGAGGGTTCTGTCGAAGGGCCGAGCTATCATCCAGCAGGGGCTCGGCGGCAGATTGTGACGATGGCGCATCCAGACCCAATTGCTCTGCAGTGTCTGCTCCTGGTGCTTCTCCGTGTGCGCCGTCATCCATCAAAGGTTCTTCATTGGCGTTCTCTGCTGATTGCGGTAGTGCAGCAACCTCGGCGCTGTCAACCTCGTTCATGTTGATGCCGCGATCTCCAATTGTGTATCACCCAAGCTCTTGTATCGGAAGTATCGCCTTCATGATTGATCCTTGAATCCGTGCAACATTTTGAGAGCGTGACTGAAGCACTTTCGGGTCGAAATATAATTTACCAATTCAATTCATGTAAGGTAGTCATCTATTCTACCTCACTATCGCGTAGCGCGTAGCATGTGGTTGCTACGAGTCAAAATTGGAGGCTCGCATTCTTCATGCTGACTCGAAACAAAATCTGCGACGAATCCCCCACGTCCCCCTCTTTACGACTCGACCTCACACGTCGCCAAGCTACTGTATTCCTACCACGTTGAACCATCTGTTTCATGCATCACCATGTTTTTGATACCGTGTCACGGCCTAGTGCTTTGATGGAGCCCTTCTCGATCGATGCTTTGGCGAACTTCCCTGCAAGCTGTAACGAGCTGTTGGTGATGTCTTACGAGGGTCGTCTAAAGATCAAATATACTTGAAACAACCCCCTCCAGCGTTGAGACCGAAGAACCTCCACACGAGCACATGCGTCTAACGAGATGAGATTTCAATCAATGTTTCCACGGCGAAAGAGCCCTGACCCTCCTGGTGTTTCTCTATATATTATCATACGGTAAAGTACTTCCAGCCTTCTTTCCTCAAACTCTCCTTCATTCCTTCATATCGATATACTTGTAGGTCAAATCCTTTGCGTCCAACCCAAGTCAATCTTTACTGCAGCTGGTCTGCTGTTCCTGTTCAACATGCTCTTCAACATCGCCTCCGTTGTGGCTGCTGTGTCAGCCTTGACCCCTCTCGCCTTCGCCGCTGCCATCCCAGAGACCAGCGCCAACGAGAACCAGGTCGTCAAGAGATCTTTGACCGGTCAAGCCACCTACTACGGCGGCAACGTTCAGGGCGGTACCTGCTCTTTCTCTACTTACACTCTGCCAAAGGGTCTGTACGGCACTGCCCTCTCTGACTCCAACTGGGCCAACTCTGCCAACTGCGGTGGTTGTGTCAGTGTCAGCTACGGCGGCAAGAGCATCACTGCCATGGTAAGATCACATCCCAAATATTGTTTACGAGCGCTATCCTAACGTCACTGCCAGATCGTCGACGAGTGCCCAGGCTGCGGCACAAACCATCTCGATCTCTTCCCCGACGCCTTCGCCGCTCTCGCCTCTCCATCCACCGGTGTCATCGACGTCACCTGGGACTACGTCCGCTGCCCAGATGTCACTGGCGACATTCAGATCCACATGAAGAGCGGCGTTTCCGCATACTGGTTCAGTGCGCAAGTGGTGAACGCAAACGAACGCACCACCAAGATGGAGGTGTCTACCGACTCTGGCAACACCTGGAAGGTCGCTACAAGACAGACTTACAACTTCTTCGAGATCTCGTCCGGTGTTGGCGCCAGCACGGCCTGGGTCAGGGTCACCAGCGAGTCCAACACTCAGGTCGTTGTCAAGAACGTTCCAATGACCAGCAACGCTGTTGTCACTGCTACTGCCAACTACGCCTAAGCGCTTCTGATGGTCAGATCGGGTGCTCATTAGCTTGGTTTCAGCTCGATGCTAGGTAATCTTGCTCTTGAGTTACCTGACACTTTCGCTTCTCAATCTAGATACAATCTATCCTATGACATGTTGCAGCTATATTGCTTGCTTTGAACACACTGTAGAGATTCCTTTTCCAACCGTAGTATCACTGGTGATTATATACCCACCGCTCCATGAGGTCCAGCATCAATTTTACTTGCTACCACTTGTTCGCGTGAAAAGATATTCCAGTCCGTGTCGCACTGCTGGCTAGTGTCCATTTCAGATCGGCGTGCTCCCACGGCCTGCTGTGTACTGTACTGAGTTTCCACTCCAATCCAACGCCTATCCCACGTTAACCCTGATGGCCAGTGGTTCTTCAGTGCATGGCCGGAATCTCGAAGGCTCCTTGTTTCATCGCGAAGGCATCGCTCACCAGATCACCTGTGCACAGGGATCATTACGGCCTTGTAAATCACCTCGTTGTACTGAGATAGTGTACATCCAGGCAGACTCAACAGCAGCCGCCATTCGCACCCTTCTTGACCGGCGCATCCTGCATCCCCAAATTGACCGTCCTCGCCGTATTCCCACCACTCGCTCCGGGGCCCTTCACACCCGACCTCCTATCATTCAGATCATATTTCCCGGCCTCGATGTTCTGATATATCCTCTCAGCGACCTCCAAAAACGCCTGTTCGACATTATCGCCGCTCTTGGCCGACGTCTCGACATACTGCATGACCTTGTTCTGCCGACACCACTCTTCGGCCTCCTGCCGCGTCACCTGTCGTTTGTTCTCGGACTCGGCGCCCTCGCTCACCGCCGTCGATGCCGGCGCCAGATCGCTCTTGTTGCCCACTAGTACGATGATGATGCCTTCTTCTGCGATCTGCCGTAGGTCGTTCAGCCAGTCTGTGACGTGGTTGAATGTCGCTCGTCGTGTGATGTCGAAGACCAGCAGGGCGCCGCTTGCGCCGCGGAAGTAGGACCGCGTTATTGATTTGTACGTTTCTTGCCCGGCTGTGTCCCATAACGATAGCTTCATGTGTTTCTGTGCGGCGCCAGAGGTGGCTGGTGCTTTGGGGATGGTGGCATTGTCGCTTTCTGATCCGCCTGGGTTGTTGATTCCGTATAATAGTGATGCTGGGGGTCCGACTGGTACTATTCGGCTTCCAAATTCGACGCCGATCGTGACATCGTGATGTGGTGAGAAGCGGCCTTCGCACAGGCGGATGGTCAACTAGGACCTGTCAGTAACACACTCGAGCGGTTCAGGAATGTGGTATAAGTTACACTTGATTTACCGCATGCAGAATCTCCCAGCGACACAATCTTTGCGATATAGTTCCACGACTGGGCCATGTTGTGCGGCGTTTCAGTGCGTCTGATGTGGTGTGTCGCCTTAAGTATCGATTCGGTTGCCTGACAGTACAGCAGATCAGAAGATGGGAAATAAAAAGAGGATGACACAATCACGGGCTTGTCGAATGGTCATGCTATTGTACAGTAAGTTCAGCCCTGTGAACGTCTGGGGTATGATCGGTTAAAGAATGGCAAGCTCCGGCCGCTCCTTCCCCAATTCGGGACCTGCATTACCGACGTCATTGTGTACAGCACGACCGAATGCGACTCGGGCAGTCATCAAGCGGTCTGCGCGGAACCGGTTCTTGTGCGTCCCATGAAGGTGTCTGCCTACCATATGGGACCTGAACATACCATAACTTTTAATAGATGTTTCGAAAAGTACATGTCGATATAGCGTGTAGCCGAGACTGGCCAATTGGACCGTCTACGTCAAACATGCGTTATTGTCTTCAACGCTTTGGCCGAGTATACCGGTAGGTTCACCCCCCACCTCTCCTCCCGCTTCTGCATCATCCCTCCCTTCATCCCTCTCACATATTCATCTCTACACAACGACATGTCATCAGCAATAGAAACAACGAGCTCATCCGGCGCCATGAATGGCCACTCCACCACCAACGGCAAGAAGGGCCCCGTAATTTGCGTCTTGTGAGTCACCTAAGGTCATCACCTCCAGCAACCAAAACTAACCCCTCCAGCTGCGGCGCATCACCAGGCAAATCACCAGCACACGTCGCCGCCGCCAAAGCCCTCGCCAACGTCTTCCACCAACACGGCATCTCACTCGTCTACGGCGGCGGCACAGTCGGCATCATGGGCGAGCTCGCCAAAGAACTGGTGCGCCTGTCCGGCACCCAAGCCGTGCACGGCATCATACCCGAAGCACTGCTCCGCTTCGAGCGCGACTACGAGCCGGGCCAGAACGCGTCCAAGACGATCGACGAGAAGCAGTTCGGCCGCACGACCGTGGTGCCGGATATGCACGCGCGGAAGCACATGATGGCGCAAGAGGTGATCAACGGCGGCGACGGCAGCGGGTTCGTGGCGCTCAGTGGTGGCTACGGGACGCTGGAGGAGTTGATGGAGGTGGTGACGTGGAATCAACTCGGCATTCATGCTAGAGGCGTGGTTGTGTTCAATGTTGAGGGCTACTGGGATGGCTTGCTGCAGTGGGTTAGGAAGGCGGTTGATAGTGCTTTCATCGCTGAGAATAATGCCGGAATCATGGTTGAGGCGAAGACCGCTGAGGATGTGGTGGACAAGTTGATGCACTACCAGAATGCTGAGGGTCGCTTCGACCTCGACTGGACTGAGAAATGAGTGGATCTGTTTCACAGGCATGGATGGCGTTCTTAAGAGTTGGCAGGCTAGAAATATATACCACGGTGGTCGTTCTAGACACTATACAAGGGCTGTTTCTTCTTACAACAGAGTTTGTCTTCCAACCGTCACTGTTTCTGGTAAAGCAAGATGTAAGGATCAAACCCTCTTGGTTTCCTCCACTCATTACTCGAGACTTTCGATATCGTCTCGTCGTTAGCCTCTTTCACCTGACCATCCGCATCCCTGACATACGCCTTGTAGTGTCCGAACTTCAAGCTCCCCGCATGCGCCACGACAGCTTGTAACTTGTAATTCGCCGCGTCTTTCGGATCCAAGCACCATTTCGACAAGTCCAAGTTCTCTGGGAAGTCGACAAATTTACTGTTCTTTTTGGGACCTGTAGTATAGTCGAAGCGCATCAGGTGAATGAACAAGGCCTCTGGACCATGCTGTATGCGTCGGATTCGAGTACGGGGGATGTTCTTCTGGCAGCCATCACACCGGATTGTGAGGTTCTCCTCGCGGTGAAAGCGGTCCATGCAAGACGCAAGCGTGGGCTGACCTCTTGGTGGAAAGATGGGTAGCGACAAGCTGTAGCTTGCTGGATCGATGTGAGTATGCTTCTTCCCACAGCGCTGACATTCCCACATGGACTGATGCGCAACGTGAAACGAGTTCTTAAATTGTGCTTTCGGGATTCCAGCAGCTTTTTCAGCAGTGCCGAGTAGATACTGGAGAAAGTCGTGCGAGTCATCCTGAGAATGGCCCACGCTCCTCCAGGAGGGATCACTTTTCCTTCCAGTCGCTTTGATGACATTATCGAGGTTCGAGACCTTGCGACGGAGATCTCCAGCGCCTGTTTGATAGCTCTGAACAGATTGCGCCATAGCACAAGAGACACAGTTGCTGTTGTTTTGATGCTTGGTGTGCTTCTCAAGAATGTTGAAGAACTGCGGCACACAGAACAGAGCTTGCTGCAGACTTCGACGATAGCACCACTGCGAAGGGTTGTCGAGTCCCCGGATCTTCGGCTTGTCCACACTAGCTGGCCAGGCCTTGGTCACACGATTTCCATTTCCTGGACTTGCCGCAGTGGTGACTGAGGCTTTGTTCTTTGTGCCATTGACCTTCGGAGAGGTCAAAGGCTGTGGGGGTTTGGGCGTCGTAGTCGCGCTAGATGTGCCGCGAGGAGATTTCGAATTAGGCGCCTGCGCCGTTTTCGAATTGGTCTTTGGCGATGGGGGTAGAGGGACTAACACTGGATCGACAGCCTCATGACCGTTCGTCAGAGCATGTCCGTTTGGCAGTTCTGGTTGCTTTGCTAGCGTCCCGACCGCTCCTGTGTGTTTTCGCTTCTGTGATGGCGGTTCAGATGAGGATCTCACGACCTTTCTGACAGGCGGGCTGGCATCTTTCGAAAATTTGATCGCCATACTCGGTGGAAGTGGTTGAAGGGCACGTTTTTGATGAATATATGAAAACAGCAGTCGCTGCCGACACGACCGACAAGATGAGGATATAAATGTCTCGAGTGTGTCTTCGAGTTTGCGCTTCCGCAAACGCCTTTCAAGGGTCGATGCATGATTCGAAATGACTTGAGTCTGCATTGTCGCAAGGTAACAATAAGATATGAATGACCAGAACAGTGGTTCGTGCTGGATCCAATCGCGCTCTCAAGACAATGCGCTCGTAATGCTATAACGAATGCTTAATATGTAAGATACCAATGATGGCTTGCAGCCTCCGTGAAACATATGCAGTCTGACAGCGTCCAGCATAATGCGTCAATTTGATGGTGATCGTCTCACAAGACAGGTGAGCTCGCTTCCGTATTGTGCTCAAACGGGTGATGCTGGCAAGACCAAGAGGACCAGCTCGAAGGCGCAGCGAGGGAGCCAATCGTGCGCACGAATCAACAAACCAGAAACCAGACCAGGAAGAATGCAGCTATACCAGCAATAAAATGAGGCTGCAGTGATCTCGGCGCCCGAAAAGAAATCTGAGCGACCCACAGGTGATCGTCACTCCCGCAGAGCCGCATCTTATTTCCGGCCCTCATGCAGCCTGAATTCATGTCATAACCCACCTTGTTCTCTGTTCGACAGGTGCTTTGAAACCCTCTCAGAGCGGCAACAATGTCCTCCGAGCCTCTCGGACAAGACTATGAACAGGAACATGTTCATTCTGTATACGAAGAGATAGCATCACACTTCTCCTCGACACGATACAAGGTAGGGCAAAGGTACTTCTACCTCTTCTTCTAATCCTCCGGACCCATCTGACACACCCAGCCATGGCCGATAATTGAGCGCTTCCTAAAAGAGCTGCCAGATGGCGCAGTGGGCGTCGATGTAGGCTGTGGTAACGGAAAGTATCTGGCCGTCAATCCGCGTGTCTTCATTGTTGGGACAGACCGATCTACGAATCTGGTCAAAATTGCGACGCAGCATCAGCCTCATGGAACTGCTGTTGCGGATGCGTTAAATCTACCGCATCCATTGCGGAAGTTCGACTTTGCGATTTCGATTGCTGTAGTACACCACCTCTCAACGCCTGAACGAAGGATAGAGGCTGCAAGATCGATCCTCGAGACTTTGCGCGAGGACGGAAGGGCATTGATATACGTATGGGCATTGGAGCAAAAGGACAGTAGAAGAGGCTGGGACGAAGGACACGAACAGGATGTGATGGTGCCGTGGGTGATGCGACAGAAGGGAAAGAAGAAGACCACAAATGCGGACGCGGAGGATCAGAGTGCTGCAGAGAATGGTGACAGGACCTTCCATCGGTACTACCACCTCTACCGAAAAGGTGAGCTGGAGCAGGACATTGAGGCCGCCGGCGGTCGAGTTTTCGAATCTGGTTATGAAAAAGACAATTGGTGGGCTATAGCGCAGAGGATACCGACTGCGTAGCGGCGCGACTCCTTGGCTCTATCAACTCGTATCAAATCGCTACGTCGCCGGCATCGTCAGTCAATAGTCACTTGCGCTACAGCCATGCCATCCAGTTCTTGGCCCAAGTTCGTCTTTGCACTACGACACCCGAATCCACATACTTTGACAGTCGTATTTCGAAGGTCGCATTTACAATGTAAACATCAACTCGCTACTTAGTATCCGTCAGCGCGACGAGTTGAGCATGTTGGGATATACAGGTGAAACACCATCTGAAAATATCTTGGCACGATCGGCGTACTTCTGAGTCCAGCCGGGTCAAGATGGACTTCGCTTGGCGGCCGAGCATCAACAATACCTCACCCCGTCTTCCTTCCATACCACCGAACTAAGACATTCGAGGACTCGGGCACGTCGTACTTCGCTACATGGCCATGCCAACTAACATGCTGATACGTCCCTAGAGGTGTACGTCATGTCCATATAGTAAATCATGGCGGAAGAACGGTGCCACGCCGTCGGTGCCGGTTGCTGTGGCTAGTCTTCTATCAGATCATCTTTCGTCTTGATCTTCACCAAGACCCGAGGCTATTCTTACTTGGATTCGCCACGTCCAAGACTGCTCATTGGCTGTTCCTGTGCCAAAATGGTTCATTGGTCTTGGATTCGACTGCCGTTCTCGGGAGGCTCGACAACCATTTCCGTTTTCAACGGTTTTATAACTGTAGGCACGACATTCTCATTTCACACCCCTTCCTAGGCAGTTAGCGTAACAATACCTCTGACCATGTTTTACTCTTAATGGTTCGCCCCTCCAGTTTGAAGACCACCTTCTCTTTACCCCCTCCACCTCTCTTAAAATCCGCCCCTACCAATTCATCTTTAATACTCAACAACCTATTACGTTTCTGGAAAACGAAGATCTTCGACTTCTTCTTGTGCAAGCTATAACACCAGACGAAGATCAGTCGGTCGAATGCGGTCTTTTCACAAGGCCCTGACGGCTGCGCTGGCCTTTGTTGCTAGTGGTGTCCTTGCTTCACCCATTGTTGCGACTCCAGGTGGTGCCGAAGCCATTGTCATTACAGACGACAATACTGTCAATGCTACCCAACACTACAAATTGCCAATACAAATTGCAGCCGCAACCACACCAACTGCTGGACAGTTGAATTTATCTTTTGTTAACAACCTTGCAAGCGATAATGTCAATGCTTACATCACGGGACTCAACAATGCTGGGCAGCTGGTCATGCTCTATCCAAACGGTTCGTGGTATTACCCAACCGCGGACAATTCTGGAGTTCCACAGCCCATCACGGCCGACGTCGCTATCCCTCTTGGACCTCAAGGCAGCGCGATACAAATCTCTCTACCGGGCTACCTTACAGCCGGTCGTATCTGGTTCGCCGATGGAGATCTCCAATTCTTCACCGTCATGGGAGGAGGTGTTCCACAGCTCGTCGAGCCATCCGCAGTAAATCCTAGCGATCCTAGTGCGGCTGTCAACTGGGGCTTTGTCGAGCTTACTTGGACTCCAGATGGTGGTATCTACGCCAACATTAGTTATGTCGATTTTGTCGGTCTTCCCGTGGGAATGTACTTGAACGCCACCGATGGCAATCAGAGTGCTCTTGGTGTGAACCGCGATGCAGTTGCTGAGATATGCGCCGATCTTGCCGCTCAAACCGCCATTGATGGTCAACCTTGGGATTCGCTGTGCGTCACCGACTCCAAGGGAACTCCTTTGAGGGTCCTTTCGCCGACACAGTATCTAAGCATCAACAATAGCGCCTGGAGCACTTATTGGAACAACTACATCGATCAAGTCTGGGATCATTACACCGACAACAATCTCACCATCAATACCCAGGCGCAAGCTGGCATGGTCAACTGTTCTGTCACCAATGAGACCATGTACTGCGCCGGCGACAATCGTGGATATGCCAAGCCAACAGCTACTGACCTTTATGGTTGCAATGGCGGTCCCTTTTCTATCCAAGGTGGTGACAATCAAGTTCACTACGCCGTGGTCCCAAGACTCTGTGCTGCGTTCCACCGCACAACGCTGCTACTCCCAGGTGGCAACGTTCAACCAGCCCTCAATTCCTCCTATTTCTACACCGAGTCGCCTACCAACTTCTACAGTAAGATAGTCCACGAATACGAGGTTGACGGAAAAGGATACGCTTTCGCCTACGACGACGTCACTCCAGATGGCGCAATCAACGACTCTGGGCTGTTGTCCGATCCAAATCCATTGCTGCTCGCGATCACTGTCGGTGGTCCCGTTGCTGACCCACCTTCGGTCACCACCAGCACGGTCTCTTCCTCCATGGTTAGCACGACTATGAGCCAATCTTCCTCCACAATCAAGTCGTCTTCTTCGTCCACCATCTCCACATCTCAGTCTTCTTCTGGCAAGACGACTAGCACCAGCTCTTCCGCCACGCTCTCTACCAGTTCGCTGTTGTCCAACACTTCCAAGCCTGCCGTCGGTACCACTGTCAAGACTACTTCATCTTCGACAAGCTCAAGCTTGACCCAGACCAAGAGCTCTTCCTTCTCAAGCTCAAGCTCTTCTCAACTCGAGGTTTCGTCTACCACAATCACGTCTTCTTCCTCGACAAAGATCACCTCGGTCAAGTCATCATCTTCGTCAACTTCTGTCAAGTCTTCAGCTTCATCTTCGTCATCGGCTTCCTCCGCAAACGAGCTGGTCACAGAGACAGTCACCCAGACCACGCAGGCCGTGACCACAACGACGGCGCTGACAACTCTTACCATGTCCCCGGTCCTCTCAACCTCGACGACCTCTTCATCAGTTCAGTCGACCACGTCGAAGAAGCCGAAGAAGAAGAGACCAGCCAAGAAGGCAACCAAGAAGTCAGCCGTAGCCAAGACCACCACGTCGACAACCGCCGTGACCACGTCCTCGGTGACCACATCGGCCACGCACGGCGACCTCGCCGCATCAAAGAAGAAGAAACCCACGCGAAGAATCACAGTCACGCAAAAGGCGACGATAACGCACACGCCAACAGCAGCGACCACAACACCCAAGCCCTCGGCGAAGAAAACCAAGAAAGCCGGCGCGAAGAAAGGCAAGAAGCACCCGGCGAAGAAGACGACGACGACGACTCAAGACCCAGCCGTCACCGCACCGGCGATGACGACGCTTAAAAAAGTCGTCAGCATGCCCGCTCCCGCTTCTTCTACGACGCAGGAAGCTACGTACCAGACACCGACGTCGCTGCACACGCCTTTCGCGACGAAAGCGATCCAGGTGCTGAAGCTCTTCGCCGACGGCACTTGGGCGTGGGGTAGGTAGGTGATTGAGCTACTGATGAGATTGTATAACGACGACAAGAGATACCCTTGGGATTTGTTTGCCCAGAATGATCAGGGCAAAGGCATTGATACCAGGCCTTCGGTAATGATTACATTGATGGGAATAATTCTGATACTTCTTAGCTGAATGTATCTGGTAATGTTTTAGATAGTTAACACTTAGATATACCCCACCCTGTTTATGTAATGAGGTTTTTAACAATGATTGTGCACGAGAATGTGCCTGCGTGGGTACTGATATGTGAATTTTTGAAATGTGGTAAATCTGATTTTTATTTTGCTATCGTGAGTCATAAATCGTACCGCCACCTCCTACCCAGTAACAGCATCCCCATTCGCGTTAATGATCGCCGCGTAAAGAAACCTCCGTCCATCACTCTGCAACGCATGGAACAGCATGTGCTGCGCATCGTGATAAACATCCGCACCGCCCGGCCCACTAAGCCCATCATCACCCGTGACATACAGCGGACCAGACTTCGTGAACGGACCCGTCGGACTGCTGGCATACGCATAACTGACATCGTAGTTCGTCGTCGAGTAGCAATTGCTGCTGAAGAACAGGATGTAGTTGCCCGCGGCGTCGCGGATCATGCTCGGCGCCTCGATGTCCGGCCCGTCGGCGGGCGACAGGTTCAGGATGTTGGTTTGCGAACCCGTGAAGGTCACGCCGTCGGACCCCACCGGCTGGATGTAGATTGGTGTGTTGACGATGGGCGCCACGCCGTTGTTGCACACGCCGCCGTGTCCGTCGCTGTTGGCGTCGACTTTGTACGTCACGTATCGGTCGCCGTTGGTGTCTTTGAAGCCGACGGCGTCGATTGCGCCGCCTTGGGCGGTGGGGCAGAAGAGGGTCGACGACGAGGCGGTGTAGGGGCCGCCGATGTTTCTCGAGGTCGCGCTGCCGACGCAGTGGTGGCCTGGTGTTGCGGCGTTGGTGGCGCTGAAGTACATTACGAACGAGCCGTCGTCCTTGGTGTTGTTAGTCAATGATCGCTAGAATGGTCGAATGGAGTCCTTACTAGTTGGTTGACATCTGGTGCCCATACTTCTCCATCGTTTGCAGCCCAGCCAGGGAGATTTGGTAGAGCGTCGTGGTTCACCATCAGAGACCATGTGTTGAAGTCTGTGGAGCTCGCGACTTGAATGTGGATGTTCTTATAGTCGTAGATGGACTGGGTGCCGAAGGCATACCAGGTTCCGCCGACTTTGATGATAGATGGATCGGGAAAGTCGGTCGATATGACTGGTCCATTGACAGATCTTTTGGCGTGCTGATGCTTTACCGGAGCTGCTAGTCCAAGTGGAAGCAAGGCTAGTAGCCCTGTCAAGGCAGACGATACTGGGAACATCATCGTGCTACGATTTTGACCCGGCTACAAGAGACAGCAACAAGGGCTTCGTCGAGCAGGAGTGGAATACTGTATGGTGAATCCGAGGGATGAGAAGGAAGAATGTGACAGTGGAGAATAAAAAGAGAGCTCCAGGGCTGTGTCAGGACTAAGTAGCCAGTGCAGGTATGTGCTTTTGATAGAGGTAGTTGAGGTAGTGAACTCCAAAGAACATAGGGATGGGTATGGTAATATACTACCGAACATAGAACCGCAAGACCTATTGCCGGAGTCACAATGAATGAAGCCCGAGGATGTAACCAGATCAGGCCCATAGAAGAGGCTCAAACTACGGCTCGACGAGCCACCTATCATGAAGATCATCGTTGTTAGCAACTAGTCGACGAAAGTCTGAAGACTAGGATGTGGATGGACATGGTCAGGAGAAGCCCACGTGACGGTGATACCGACGTCGGAAAAGGTCCGCTGATGTGCATTGTCGCCTGGGCGCTGAACAGGCGCAAGTAAGCAGCCAAGGTTTTGAAGTTGATGCGTCGGTTGGAAATCGGAGAGCAGCGCTGCCTCAGGTGTTGAGCAGCGCAAGCCTCGAGGTGCGGTTGCAGCCAGTTGATCACACGTGCGATCAGGCGATGGAAGCGTGTCCGGGAAGGATCTTCGGTCGGCAGCGTGAGTACGCTTCTTGCTTCTTGCTGCGAGCTATTGAAGCATGCAGGTAATGCTTTTGATCAGCATCGTACAGCGATGTAGAAAACAGGTTATTGGTCAGGCGCAATAAACAAAGGTGATGTGATATAGCCGATCTTCGAAGCTTAGCTCGAGGAATAGTTCGCACGGCACGTACTGCACTGCTCTGCCCGACAAGGAGAGACCTCGTCCGTTCAGGGAATATGCACAGTCGTCTGACTAAGAAGCGTGTACGGTCAGCCGCCACGCTCGTAGAGAAGCATGATACCATCCTATTAGTACATGACCATGCTGTGAAGACTGAAGAGCATGGAACGAGCTGTGGAGTTTGACGAGATATATCCGGAAACAACACCTTGGCAGTAGTCATGGGTTCGTTCCTAAACTCACCACGGGTTGTTCGTTGCGGATCCCGAGGACTCGGGATCGGCAGACGCATCGAAGGGACAAGCCACGATGTAGATCGTATGGCGACTGATTGGTCATGTGTGAGATCGACATGTGGCACCAATGGACGCCGGACCGGATCAGGAACATCTTGGGCGAGTGCAGCCGGAAGAAGTCTTGGAGGCTGCTGCCGGGGATAGTGATCATGGTGGAGAGAAAGGTCGTGAACGTTTGATCAACCGTGGAGAATGAAGCATGAGAGTTTGCCGACCTCGACTTGTGTTGCCTGCTTTTCCGCGAACTCGGCACAATATTTCTTACCCAGAGCAGGTCGTGTTCATTTGATACACAGACTCCTTCACTAACGTAGTCTTCAGCCGAGATCTCGTTCAGCTGGTCAATGAGATGAACATGAAACCCAAAAGGAAAAACAGGGCACGGCTGAGCGGAAAGTGCAACGCAAGCAGCTCGTCGCAGCCGCAAGAGAAAGCCACACGCTCTTGTTGATGAGTCTGGCCATTCAGCCGACTGAATAAGGCGCATAATGGGTCTGGCCACATGGCTGCGTGAAAAGGCGCTCAGTAGTAAGCTGACTGCAGTATTATGTGCCCCAACCATGATTGAATCAGCCGTCTGGCAGGAGAAATTACATGCAGGAACCACCCCTCTACCAGTCGTTGTCGGCGAGGCTGCTGCCTAAATTACTGATAGACCCTTTTGCAAGAAAATTGCATTGAATTCACCGACTTGACAACAAACAACAGAAGTCCTTAAACAATGATATTACAAAACTATCCATCATCGTAAATCATACACTCCACTACGGCTTAGCCATAACGTCAACATAGCGACCCTTCTTCTTGCCCTTTGCTCCACTCGCACCACCTTTTCTCGGCCCAGCAGCACCAAGCAAGTCGTCAATACTGCTCGCCTGGCTGAGATTCGTCGCCGGCCGTGACGGTGGCGGCATTCCTCCTGCAGGAAGAGGCGGTGTGCCATTCGCCTCACCACCGGGCGTGCCTGCTCTGCTTGGCGGGCCGGAGCCAGGAGGACCCGCCGTGCCTGGTCTCGACATGGGCGGTGGTCCGCCGAGTCCACTCACAGTTCTACTAGGAGGACCGGATGGAGGACCGCCCGCTCCACTGACTGCTCGTGAAGCGACTCCCCTAGGCGGTGGTGGAGTCGGTGAAGATGTCGTCTCTTCTATGCCTCCCTTCTTGTTGACCCACTTGTTCAGATCTTTGTCAAAGTAGAAGCTGCTCTGCTCGCCGAGTTTCGCCCTCACAGCTTTTGGTTCCGCGTCTCCTTCTTTCTTGCCGAACCAGCCACCGAACCATCCTTTCTTCGCCGCCGCTTCCTTGTCGGCCCTGTCACGAGCGGCATCTGCTTCCGCTGCTTTTCGTACAGCTTCATTAGCTTCGCGATCGGCTTGTGCGCGGGCTTCGGCTTTGCTGCTGTCTTGTTGTTTGGGTGCAAACACCGGTTCGTCGTCGTCAAGGTCCATGAATGACTTTTTCTTAGGCTTGGGCTCATCGTCGGCCGCTTCTGGCTCATCGCCACCGAAAGTTGGTTGGTATGGCTCGTAAGAAGACGACGGAGGTTCGTAGGACGACGATGGTGGTTCATAAGACGTCGAGGGTGGTTCATGTGACGTGGAGGGAGGCTCGTAAGAAGCAGAAGGTGATTCGAATGACGCTGAAGGTGGCTCATACGAGCTAGTGGGCGGTCCGTATGAGGCTGAAGGAGGTTCGTACGCAGCAGTTGGTGGCTCGAATGACGCAATTGGAGGCTCATACGATGCCTGTGCTTCTTCTTCCTGCGCTGGATATTCTTCCTCGATTGATTGTATCGGTGGCTCATACGAGGCTTGCGGGGGATCAAACGAGGCTTGGGCTTCGTAGGCTGCAGCAGGAGGCTCAAATGAGGAAGTTGGCGGTGCATATGGTGAGTCTGGATCTTCTGTGGTTTGCTCCAAAGGTGGCTGCGGTGTGAAGGAGCTTTCGACAGGTGGTAATTGCGTAGCCTGACCATCGGGCTGTGGTTGATATGGGTCGTCCAAGGATGCTTGTCGGGATGCGTCTCGACTGTACGGGACTTTATAATCTGATGCTGCTCTACTGGCGTCTGGTCGTGGTGTATACAGAGACGCTCCCGCTTGTGCTGGCTTTTGCCGCGTTTGAGACTGAGGGAGGTAGGCGCCGTACGGTGTAGATGCAGCACGCTGAATAGCAGGCTGCGGGGCATAACCTGTAGTCGGTCCGTCTGCCTCGTGCGATCGTGTCGACTCCATCGATGCTCTAGGTGTATAGCTGCCGCCGGAAGGCGCATAGCGACTGGCCTGACTCTGCTGTGGGCTGGCTCTGACGGAGCCGTAATTGCTGGGCGCATAAGGACTTGACGATCCACCAATGGTCGGTGTACCATAGCCACTTCCAGCCATCGCGCCGTATAAGTCTGTTGCTGATGCTGCCCGGCTGACTGTCGGAGTCTCTCCAGTAATTCCGCCAAATGGTCCAGCAGTAGGTGCGCCGTTCGTTGTTCCAGATGCATTAGCCGGATCTCCTTCTTCACCTGCAACGAAATTGTTGAATCTCTTCCACATGCTCCCAGACACTTTCTCAGACGACAGCTTGGAGACCCAAGTAGATGATGGCCCCGTCTGCGGAGCTTGCGACAAGCACCTGCTTAGGTCTCCAACTGCAGTAGTAAAGGCGCCATGGTAGTATGGTGAGCCTCGTGTAGATGACTTGACGGCGGTGAAGATGGCATCGCAATATGCTTGAGCTTCCGAGCGCGAGCCATGTTCAGCGAGCTCGTACGCATGAATGAGCTTGAAAGCTTGAAGGTGCGGAATGATTGGAGATGTACCTGGTGCGGGAGCCAGAGACAAAGCGTACTCGTAGACTTCTGTAAGCATGATTGCGTCCAAGTCGCTTCCCAGTCCAATTGCTTGACTCTTGTGGTCGGCTCCTAGAAGGACGAAACTCGCCTCGGCATTGTCGGCACCGCTGTAGCTTATAACAGTCCTTGCGAACAGGAAGCACGTGTGAGCGGCCTCTACTCTGCCATAGCTGGACAGTAGACGTCCAAGGGCTGCAATGGCCGCAGTGTCTGTACTGCTGCGATTGCTAACGATCAGAGCCAGAGTCTCTCGCCACTGGTCAAGACCGTCCAGCGGATTTCTTGCACTTGATCCCATAGACGAACGCTTGCTGATCATCTGGAAACCAGCCCTGGCAGAAGGCGGAACGAGCTCATCGACGCATTCTTCTGAGTTGCCTGCAAACACGTCGTACAGAGCAGCCAGACTCTGCGTATCTCCACTGACACTAATGACTTGCGCCTTGACAAATTCGGAGCTGACTTGCTTCCAGACCTGTGGTCCGAGAGTTGATGCGATCAACATGGCATGTGCCCACATTTTCTTCTCGGCGGCAAACCACACAGCCTTTTCACGCTGACCCTCGAGCAAGTGGCGTTTGATGATCGCAAGTGATTCAGGAGTCACAGATTCGCCCGGTACCTCAGTGTTGCCATCGAGAGACGAGAGAGCTGCAGTTTGCGCGGGGTCGAGACTGGGCAGCAATATTTGTCTCATCTGGCCCTCAAGAGAAGACTTTTCGAGACTGTTGTCGTTCTCGACCAGTAATTTGACAACTTTCCACAAGACAACCTTCTCGTCTGTTCTCTTCTTGATTTGAGGATTCATGGCAAGGTCGAGTTGAGCGGACTCTGCTGACTTTTCGATGCTCTCAATCTTGCTGGTGAGCCAGGAAACGACATCCTTCTTCTTTCCCTTGCCCTTGCCATTCAGAGGACCTGGAAACTTCGTGTCCTGTTCAGACAATGGTAACGTGAGCTTTGTGTCGTGCACCGTCACCGGACCAGGTGTGCACTTGATAGAGGGAATTCCGTGACCAGCGGGGTAGAACGGCGCTTGCTTTGGGAAACTGCTGACGAGAGCTCCACTAGGGCCCCAGTGGAAGATCGGATAGCCCTTCCATCGCTCGAGCGGATCTGTCGATCTCTCGTCTTGTGGCACTGCGTAGCTTAGATCCGCAGAGAATTGCCTTTGGGCCGGTGGCAGAGCCAAACCTGAGCTCGATTGAGTCGGTGCAGCTGCTTGGTACGCTGGAAAAGCTGTTGATGAGACAGAACGATCAAGTACAGGAAACTTTTGTGCTGTCTGTTTCATGACGAGACTTGGAGACTGTGTTTTTGATCGCTTCGGCGGAGATTGGACGATACCACCAGAAGCAGTGGTTGGGGCATATCGATCAGACTGAGGGGAGCCTTGCGCCATTTGTGGAGGTACCGAGCCTTGCAGGGGAGTTGTCATCCTTGCAGGGGCATTTGATGGAGCATACGAAATTGATCTTTGCAGAGCAGGCTGGCTCGGCGGCATCTGAGCAGTTGAACCTTGCTGAGAATAATCTATGTTCTGAACACTGCTGATGGACGGCTGTCTGTTGGCGATATCTTCATGATAAGCCAGCGGACTTGAGGTCTTCGGGATAAAGGCTTGGACTTTGGGTGGGAAAGGCTGGGCTCCTGCTCCAGGAGCCCAGTTTTTCCCGTTGGAGATCGGAACCGAGCCAGCAGCAGGCTGCCCTGGCGGAGCGGGTGAGTATCTTGCAGCTGAGGAGTTCGCAGCGGGTGCCGTCGACGAAGCAAGAGGTGGAGAACCCAGACCTGCAACGTCGGTTGTCTGTGGTTGATAGGATGGTTGTCTAGTCTGCATCGCCGCTTGCTGATCGGGCAGTAGTGGCAACCTTTCTGGTTGACGCAAGCCTCCATGTGTCGCTGCTGGTGGCACTGAAGCTGATGTACCAACCGGACGTGATGGCGGCCTCGAAGGCAATCCTTGCGGCGGTCCGGGAGTTGCGACAGTGGAATTGGGCGTGAACGCACCAGATGGACGCTGTCTCGGTTTGACGGTCATTGGAAGATCTGCAAAAAAGCCCGAATCTCCCTTTCTGACTGACCCCGAAGGCGCACTAGAACCAGGAGCTGGTGTCGCTGAAGTCGGTGTATTGGCGGCGCCGTATGGCTGTGGAGGACTTGTCAGACCAGGATTAGAAGCTGACGGTGGACCTCGAGGTTGAGCCGGCGGTGCAACGGGCGGCGGAATACTGCTTGTTCTGGGCGGCGGAAGATTTGGCGGAACAGCCGGGCTGACTGGCGCTGCCGCTCTCTTGCGTGGTTGCACTATATCCATAGGGAGATCATATGGGGAGGAATATCCCTGTTTGGCCCGATCAACGAAGCTTCTTGATGCCTGAGGCCCTGCGGGACGAAGGGAGGCGTTCAACGCTGGTTGGGCAAAAGCTGCAGGAAGCCCAGTACTGGGTGTCGATACTGTTCGCGGATTATATGACTGATCATAGAATGAGTTACTTGTTGACGTATAAGGCAGCGGCTGAGACGAAGTTGCTGGGGTGTATCGACTTGCCCCGCTGTTGGGCGCACTTGTCGTAGGAGCTGGTAATACTGAGCTCGTTGTCGTTTCGGCCGAAGGAAAAGGCTCATCATCCAGAAATCCTCCATCGTCGTCTCCGAAAAAGCTGCTCGGATCAACTGCTTTCGTGTCGTCCAGGAATTCGTCTTCAGCGAGTGCGGCTGCCCACAAAGCAGCAATGTCTTCCTCTTTACTGCTATCAACTCCGTCCAAAGTGGTGTCTTGCGTAGCCTTGGAATCTCGACCATCCGGATCTGCGGTTGTAGGCACTTCTGGAAATCCGGAGTCCTTCGTAATCTCTGTCCCGAAGTGAGCAGCATCATCTTGTGCGAATGGATCCGTTTGATGCGGTGCAGACAGCCCGAGTTCGTTAGTAAAGTCGTTTTCGTCTGTTGTGCCCCAATCAAACGCGTCTACATGATGTTCTGTCTCGGAAGGTCCAGCGGTTTCGAACGGCGGAGGCTCGTGTACAGATTCTGATACCTGCTCAGTGGTTGTTGCAGACTCTTGTTCTGTGGTCGTCGGGATATTGTCTGTCGCCTCGATGTCTAAAACTGCGGCGTCCTCCGCATCCTCGTGCTCCAGAAGTGAAGCAGTAGGGGCTTCATCAACCGCCATATCCACCTCGGTTGCATCACCTTGATATTCATAATCCACGTGACTCGGCTCTTTCATGTCAACGTCGGGTACCGACTCGACCTGTTCCACGTTCTGACCCTGAGCGCCCAACTCTTCTTGGTCAATCTGCTCGCTCGGTACGTCATGCTGCCTCTCCGATGCTTCGAGATCGTTGTCCGCCATGCTTTGCGATTCCGGATCGATTAAGGGTGGTGTCTCTCTTCGCTCGCCGGGCGATTCGTCAGGATTGTCATCCTCGAGACTACGCGACACTTTAAACGACTCTTCTTGTGCAATGCTAGTTTCCTGCCCAGTCTGAAAGTCCACGAACGTTGATGCGGATTCTTGTGGCACACCGTCCAGATTCGCGCTTGTCTCATGAGGCTCGGTAGGCATCGAATTTGACCAGGCCGGAAATTGTAAGGCTTCGGGATGTTCTAGTGTAGCCTGGCCGATCGTGTTCTGTTGCGCCGTCTCAGCATCCTCGTGAGCTTGCTGGTGTTCAAAGAAATCTTCTGCGGTCTGCGCGTTGGGTGGGGGCTGCTCGGAGACGGTCTCTTCATGGCTGCTATCTGTCACAGCAGCTGTCGTAGACGGGAAGGTGGAGTCATCGTTGTGAGGTCGGAGGGCAGGATGCCACGAAGAGCCTCCATCTTCATACGTGTATCGTTGTTCTTCGAAGTTGGAAGCCATAATGGCTGAAACGCTGGAAATGCAGGGCTCAAACACTCATAAACTGGATACATGTCAGCTTGAGACCTTGAAATGACCGAGCCGCGGCACTGTAAAAACGCTCAAAGTAGCTTACTTATAGAATGCTAGTGAAATGGAAAGCAGGTCATTAGTACAGGTACGAATCAATGGCCGTGCAATATGCCGCCATGTGAAAGCGAGGTATATGAGTGTGAAGTGCTCGGAAACGTAGCTCTTAAGTTAGGGAGACCTTCGCGTTGCGCTTCACGTTAGACACCGTGACACCTCCGCAAGTAGTCCGAGATTAGAGTTTCGGAGTGTTCCGCAGAGCCGCAGCATGCCCTCAGGGTCTCGATCTCCATACTCGCGTCAGCGCAGGCATCAGGACAGACAATAAACCTCCGCTACGTCCGACATTACAGGTAGACAACAACGTAATACTCCAATTTATACCTCATACGACCACATCACAAAGTAACATCAGTCTCCATACCGTCGAGCGCATACCGTCGAGCGCCGAGCGAGAACCTATATGTTTTCTGGACCAAGGCCGCACAGATGAGGTATGTCAAGGAATCACGGATACCAGGCGCCTGAGGAGGGTACTTTCCATGGCGATGACCACGACTCAGATCTGAACCTTGACCTTGAAGAGCTCGATCCGCAGACAACAACATTGAATGACGAGCCGGGTACACCGGAATCACGGAAGAAAGGGGGCTCAAAAGACAAAGGGAACATACCTCTCAGGAATCTGCGATTTGGTGGTAGAAGAGGCTACAGGAGAGCATTACAGAATAACGCCGGAGATGCCGAAGACCTAGAAGCTCTGGTCGGCGGCGACGACGATGAGGATGCTCGTGGGTCTGGCATGAGCAGAGCAGGTGAAGACACCAGGTTACCTTTTCCTAGCATACAGCCTACGCCTCGATCATCTTCCGGAACATCACATGGTATTCTGAACCGCCTAAAGTCACGTTTCGTCTCTGGACACGACCCTTTATCATTACCCGCCGAACCTATTGACGACGTTGACGAAGACCACGATCCATCAAAGAACCGCATCATCGAAGTAGGGCAGCGACAAAATGTTCGCTTTCCTCCAAATGCGGTTTCAAACGCAAAGTACACACCATGGTCTTTCCTCCCGCGGACATTGTACCAGGAGTTTTCATTTTTCTTCAATATGTATTTCTTGCTTGTGGCATTGTCCCAGATTATACCCGCTTTGCGAATTGGATACCTCAGCACTTATATCGTACCTTTAGCGGCTGTTCTTGCTATCACACTTGGAAAGGAAGCAATTGATGATATTGGACGGAGGAAAAGAGACAATGAAGCAAATTCCGAGAGATTTACTGTGCTTCAGCTTGAGAATGAGAGTCGAGCAGGAGGCGTGGGAAGGTTGAGAAGGAACGTGCTGCGCAAGCAAAAGCCAGTCCAGCAACGAGCGCAACAGGCGCCGGAATATGACGCGGGAGATGAAAGACCTACGGATGAGGAGTCGATTGCTGCGCACGAGACGTCGAAACCATCAAGAGATTTGAAGATCGGAGATGTGTTGGTCATGTACAAAAATCAGCGATTCCCTGCCGACGTTGTCATTTTGAAGAGCTTTTCTTCCGAGAGCGCGAATGCGGCGAGTGAAAAGTTCCAAGACGAGCCGTTAGAGAGCGCAGCTTCTGCTGATGAGAATCTCATCGAGACCGGTACAAGCTCGCACGGTGTTGATAACGCGGATCCCATCATCAATGAGACTACCACTTCGGACCCGAGCGCAGGTGGAGAAGCCTTCATCAGAACTGATCAGCTCGATGGTGAAACTGACTGGAAACTTCGGGTTGCCACGCAGCTTGCTCAGCATCTGTCAGTCGAAGATTACACACGGCTTCGATTGACCGCTGGAAAGCCCGACAAGAAGGTCAACGAATTCGTCGGAACATTGGAATTACTGCCTCCCAAAACAGGCATGTACGATCCTTACGATGGCAAAGACGTCGATGGAGCCGGTGGTCCGTCTACCGACTATGCAGCTACCCCAGATGCGAAATCGCAGCCGCTATCCATTGATAACGTTGCTTGGGCCAATACTGTTTTGGCTTCAAGCTCTACGGTATTGGCGGTGGTCATATATACCGGACCTCAAACCAGAGCAGCATTGTCCACTTCCCCTTCGAGGTCAAAAAATGGTCTGCTCGAATATGAGATCAACTCTTTGACCAAAATTCTCTGTTTTCTAACACTGGCTTTGTCGGTAGTGCTTGTGGCTTTGGAAGGCTTCGAGTCAAAAGACGATAGGCCTTGGTACGTGGCATGCATGCGGTTCCTGATTCTGTTCTCGACAATCGTACCGATCAGCTTGCGGGTCAATCTGGACATGGGCAAAACTGTTTATGCGTGGTTCATTGAGAGGGATCAAGGCATTCCAGAGACCGTTGTCCGCACAAGTACCATCCCCGAAGATCTCGGCAGGATAGAATACCTCTTGACTGACAAGACCGGGACTCTGACCCAAAACGAGATGGAGCTGAAAAAGATACACGTCGGAACTGTGTCTTATGCCAACGAGGCAATGGACGAGGTCTTGACATATGTCAAACAAGCTTTTGCGAGTTTGCCAGCAGGAACATTATTCACACCTTCCACGCAATTTGGAGCTTCAAACGCTTCCGGAACTAGAAGTCGACGAGAGATTGGTATGCGCGTTCGAGATCTTGTTCTTGCACTGGCAGTATGCCACAATGTCACTCCGACTATCGAGGAAGTTGATGGCGAAAACGTTACCGCCTATCAAGCTTCTTCACCCGACGAGATTGCTATTGTGAAGTGGACAGAGCAAGTCGGTCTCCAGCTCGTTCACAGAGATCGAAGATCGATTACTCTGCAATTTGCTCAAGACGGCAAAACCGTTGTCAAGGTCCGAATTTTGAACATCTTCCCTTTTACTTCCGACAGCAAACGCATGGGCATCATTGTCAAGTTCTTGAGCAACGAGTCAGACACTGGAGATGGCGAGATCTGCTTCTTCCAGAAAGGTGCAGATACTGTCATGACTACCATAGTCGCAGCAAATGACTGGCTCGACGAGGAAACAGCAAACATGGCCAGAGAAGGTCTCCGTACGCTCGTGGTAGGTCGAAGACCTTTGACTGCACAGCAATACTCGTCGTTCGTGTCTGAATATCAGGAGGCATCGCTGAGCTTACACAATCGCGACAACAATATGGCCCGTGTAGTGAAGAAACACCTCGAGCATGATCTTGAGCTACTCGGCGTCACCGGTGTCGAGGACAAACTGCAAGACCGCATCAAGCCGTCTCTCGAGCTGCTCAGAAATGCCGGCATCAAAATCTGGATGCTCACAGGAGACAAAGTCGAGACCGCACGCTGCGTCGGTATCTCCTCAAAACTAATCTCACGCGGGCAATACATCCATACAATTGCCGGCCTCAAGCGAAAAGAAGCCGCTCTTGACGCGCTCTCAATTCTCCATTCTCAAACCAATGCTTGCCTTCTTATTGATGGCCAATCGCTAGCAATCTACTTGACACATCACCGCGAAGTCTTCATCTCAACAGCTGTGCGCCTCCCAGCCGTAATCGCCTGCCGCTGCTCACCAACGCAAAAAGCCGACGTTGCCAAACTAATCCGCTCGTACACCGGCAAACGAACCGCCTGTATCGGCGACGGCGGCAACGACGTCTCGATGATCCAAGCCGCCGACGTGGGCGTGGGCATTGTAGGCAAAGAAGGGCGACAAGCCTCTCTTGCCGCCGATTTCAGCATAACACAATTCTCGCACCTGACCAAGCTGCTCGTCTGGCACGGCCGCAACAGCTACAAACGCAGCGCCAAGCTAGCCCAATTCGTGATCCACCGCGGTCTACTGATCTCAGTCGCGCAGACCGTCTTCAGCGTCGCCAGCCACTTCGAGCCCATCGCGCTGTACCGCGACTGGCTGCTCGTCGGGTACGCCACGCTGTACACCATGATGCCAGTCTTCAGTCTCGTGCTGGACCGCGACGTCGACGAGGGGCTCGCGAATCTGTACCCGGAGCTGTACAAGGAGCTCACGCTGGGCCGCAGTCTCAGCTATCGCTCGTTCTTCGTCTGGGTCGGCATCAGTATCTACCAGGGCGTGGTCATCCAGGGCGCGTCGCAGGTGCTGGTGCCGGAGTTCTACGACGCGATTCCTGATGCAAACGATCCTGGGAAAGACCAGACGGGCTTCAGACAGATGGTTGCGGTTAGCTATTCGGTGCTCATTGTTAATGAGTTGATCATGGTGGCGGCGGAGATCACGACGTGGCATCCGGTGATGATTTTTAGTATCCTGGGCACGGCGGGCATTTACTGTGGTAGTGTGCCGTTGCTGGGAGACTACTTCGATCTGGGATTTGTGATTAGCGTTGGGTTTCTGTGGCGGGTCGCGGCTATTTCGGTGGCGAGTCTGGGTCCAGTGTGGATTGGAAAGGTCATCCGGAGGAGGGTGAAGCCGCCAAGTTATCGAAAAGTGAGAGGAGTGTAAGATAATAATTAGATGGACGTTGGCATGGCTAAGACAGTAATGCGTACTGTTGTTTCTTGCCTCGCCAGCTTCTAAGCCTCTATTTCATCACGCAAGGTGTCTAGAATCTCAAATTGACTGCCTCTTCGTTTCGGCCCAGCCGATCTCTCACTTACCCCTCAGTCTGCGACGATCCCTCCAATAATGCACCTGGCCCTACCAAATTTAGCAGACACAGCCTCGAATGCAGAAATGTGTATTGTGAGCTGAACGAAGCATACCAGAAGCACATCCTGCCACTAATGGCAAAGGCGGCGAACCTCGAGGATTTACAGAATACTGACCTGACACTGTCCACTCTATAAACTTACACTTAGCTAGATCCTACTTAACCAACTTCTTTTAAGATCCTACCTACGCCGCTAGCTACTATCAGAAGCGTGCTATCACTGCCTGGCCTACTAGCATCTATAGAGAACTAAACTACGTCGCCTACAAATGAGGACTGTATTGCAGGTCTTGATGCAATCTGTATCGACAACGACATCACCTTGACCAGTCGCTCGTTGCCAAGTTCGGAGGGCAAGTCAAACCTCTAGCAACGATTGAGCTCCACTTCCCACCTGAAGAGTCAAAAGCAAAGCCATATATCACGACGATGTCTCCGTCAAATGCCTCAATCTTCCTGTTATTAGGCAAGATGGGCCTTAGGTCTACAACGCGACCAAAGGATGACACTACTCCAGTCGAAGATACGAATGATCATCTACATAAACTATCATGGATTGATCGGTTCTCTATACAGACACCTCTCTCGGCGAGGAAGACGAATGCCGAGTGTCCATACTGAGCGGTCTTTAATGACGAGGTTATTAAGTATATGATCGAATGGTCAGACAATCTACTAGCAGTCTCGTCACACCGTATACGCCTTGTCTGCGGAAAGGTCACTGTCCTTGCAGCAATCGACAGAGTCAATACGAAGCAATCGTCGAATATACTCTTCTCATTGTCAGGGTCAAAGATCTTCGGCCAGCCATAGCGCGGCTACCTTAATGTCGATACTGGTCAAATCGAGGTCTTCAGCTATCACCATGAAGCGATTCTGTAGTTCCAACACTGAGCAAGCTCAAAATTGAAAGTCGGAGTTGAAGTGTCTAAGGCGGTTATGAACACGTTTTGTTCGATGCTTGGGATCAACACTGTGAGAAGAAAGATATTCACCGCTTTGGTAGAACCTGTAACCTCGTCGATCATCCTAAGCAGTTATAACGGATTGGACGAACTTACTCAATCACATGAACTTACTGCATCAGACGACGGCCTGCACTGTCTGGGTGGCACATTCGTCTTCCAGAGCATGGAAGAGTGCATGTACACATTCATCAACGAGAACGTAGAGAAGTACGGCAACAAGCACACTATGTCAGCAAAGGAAGAGGCAGCCGTCTACCGTCACAAGTTCGAGGAGTCACAGGCTGCCTCTCTACGAAAACAAGGTACATCGGCACCATAAGAAGATCGCCCAATTCAATCTTGTAACGACCTTTCAAAGCTCAAATACCTCTCCATCATTTGCTCTGCCCAAATCGATGAAGACCCAAACCTTGTTGGAACACTTTAGCAGACACTTTGGGAAACACTTCAGCAGATAGCTTAAGAGACATTTCATTCGTCTATTCAGTAGACACCTCATCGCGCTCGTCGTCCCGCTCGTCGTTCCGCTTGTCGTCCCGCTCGTCGTTTCACTCGTGGTGGCACTTGTCGTCGAACTCGTCCTAACAACAAGTGATCCAAGACTAGACAGGGTTTCATGTGCTTCTATCATCGAATGATATTCCAAATCGGCCTGTACAACATGCAGCCAACGCTTGCAAGGTATCCAGCTGCATACACGTTCAATTCTCGGAAAGTTGCAACGCTTTACCAACCTCTCTCCTCCTAGTCGCTTGGTCCGAGCCCCTCTCGGAATCGATCTTGCTCTTCTTGAGTGCCTGTAACAACATACCGGCATCGAAGAAGCCATCTGCAGTCGGTTAGCCACCGTACCACAACAAAATTGAGACGGGAAATACTCACATCCGCCCAAGCCCTCCTCATCACTCGCCGCTGCACTCTCCTCAACAGGCGTCTCGAGACCCTTGAGCGCACCCGGTCCATCGCCACCAATAACACGTCCACGATTCTTCTTTCCATGCTTCCGTCTCGTCTCCTCGACCTCTCTGGCCCTTGTAGCGCCCTTGTCACCACCAGTACCACGTCTCTGCGTCTGCCTGAGCAACTTCCTCATTTCCAGGAAATAAGCCTCGATCGCGGCAACGAAGCGCTTCGTCTGTCTGTGCTTCGACGAGGCGCAGATACTGATGCTGCCGTCTTTGATGATGTAGCCGATACCGAAACCGTCACCGCTCGTGGGGCCGAAACCGAAGTGGCGGAGAGACGGGTTGCCGCAGTTCGAGGTCGAGAGGACGGTCGTGTTCAATTTGTCCCAACCACCGTCGCTGAAGAGGGCGGGCGTGTTGCTTGCTGATCGTGGAGGCGAGCGGGAGACGCTGCTTTCTTCGCTGAGGATGCTGACGTTGCTTGGACTGCCGACTGGGGATGTGAAGTCTTTGTCGCCATTCACAGAGCCGTTGGTTGAGTGGACGTCGTCTTCATTGCCGCGTTGCCACATACAGGATAGAGCATAGAGATGGCGGTCATGACCTTGAGCTTTGGCACATTCCTTCGTTATCTCAGTGTGTCTTTGGCATGCTTTGCGGAGCGTGTCGACCTTTTGCGCTGCTGGGTTCTCGCCCCAAAAGGTGCGAACGAAGTCAGCGGACTCGTTGGTGACAGATCGGATGGCTTCGGTTCGGCCGTGGAAGAAAGCCTTGGTCATTGCGGGCTCGTAAGTGCACTCGAGACGTCCATAGAGACCAAAGTAGGCAGCTTGGAAAGCCATTTGTACAAACGCATCGGGACTGAAGCCCATACTCGTCATGAAGTTCTTGCCGTATTGTGAAAATTCGAGGGTTGCAAATTCGTTTTGTTGGATCAGATCTGCGAGTCTGGTTTCGGCAAAACGAATAGCGGTCGAAAGCTCTGGCAGCATATCCCATTCGAGCTTATGTGGTGTGGTGCTGACATCGCCAAAGCTCTCTGGGTCTCGTTTCGACGGGTCGGGAGACTGAGATGCCCACAAGGATGGGGCCTGTCCATTGATACTGCGGGCGTAGCGAAGGATGGTATCGGTGTATACGTCAGAAGCGAAGCGTAAGACGGTATGACCATCAACACCTGTATGCTCAAAGTTGATGCCTGCGCTACCGTTCTTGCAGACAATGATCTGCAGTTTGTCGTACCACCGATTGATACATGTACCGACCTGTACACCACGTTCAACCTCCGAAGTTCCACAAAGCATGTTCATGCACAGATCGGCAGGGCTCTGTGGTTCAGTGTAGTCCAGATCAAGGATGAATATAGCACTGTCTACGATGTTGAGACAGTCCGAATTGTTGCTACCCTCTTCTCTGGAAAGGAGATCTCGCAGACTGGACCAGGTTTTGCGAGTTTCGGTGGAAAGAATACCAAGAGCCCCCTTTGCAGCATCCTGTATTGGCGTCTGGCTTGCATCCTCGATAATGGTCTGCAGATTGAGAGAGATGTCCTTTTCGGTCATGATGAGATCGTTGTTCTCGTCGAGAACATCGAA